>ERZ1673962.150-NODE-150-length-58331-cov-5.444917_pt1 | contig 58331 bp, 57 predicted proteins | sample MGYA00580188_ERZ1673962 | MGnify/ENA primary metagenome ERZ1673962 (study PRJEB41334, sample SAMN05608104) | rock metagenome | biome: terrestrial subsurface; feature: shale formation; material: shale | place: USA: Pennsylvania ... | reverse complement strand
CCGAAGCCTGGCGCAATCTCAGCCCGCGTGCCGTCTGTCAGGTCGAAATCTCCGATCGCTATGATCACAAACATCAGGATCTGAGTGAAGAGGATGCTCAAAACGGATTGTCGCGGATGTCCGTCGATATTTGCAAGGCGCTTTACCGCAAACTCGCCGCCGATGGCACGGTGTTCTCAGAGGAAATCTTTCGCTCGATCAAGGCCACCTATTATCGCGGCGCGCTTGATCTGATCGAGACCTATTTCAACGATGCGCGGATGAACGGGCTGCATGTGGATCGCCATATCGAAGAGAAAGCGGTCGAGCTTTTCGCCAACAACATCATTCATGCAGGCAACGTGTTTCTCGATAATCCGATGGAAACGCCGTTCATCCCGAATTGGTCGCGTGTCCATGCCGCCGATCCCGACATCATCGCGTCGATGACCCGCGCCGTAGCGGAGGATATGGAAGAGTATAAATAAGGCGTTTCGGGACAAACACGCGAGCCATGTTTGTCGTGAACCGCTTTAAGCCAAGTTTGGGTCTATTTCAGGCGGGAAAGAATGCCATTGGCCAAGGCCGGACAGCCCGCCACAATCCCATCGAGTTTCGGCGTAGGTTGATTGAACAGGGGAGTTTTGCCGCGCTGGTCGGTGACTTGCCCGCCAGCCTCGGACACGATCAAACTGCCCGCCGCCACGTCCCATTCCCATGTGCCTCTGAGTGAAAACATCGCATCATATCGACCCTGTGCCACCAGGGAGAGGCGATAGGCCAAGGAGGGGCGGAATTTGTGAACAAACTTTGGTGCGCCGCCGATCCAGTGTTCGTCCCTGAGGTGTTGCCCCGTGGCCAAAACCCGCGCACCGTCCAGATCACAACGCTGGCCCGTGCGCAGAGGTTCGTCATTGAGCCAAGCACCATCGCCCTTGATCGCGGTGAAAAGACGGTCGCGCAGCGGCAAATAGACCGCCGCGGCAATGACCTCCCCCTCTTCGGCAATCGCCAAAGAATGCGCCCAATTGTCATCGCCATGAATGAAACTGCGGGTGCCATCAATCGGATCGACAATGAACACCCGTTCCTTGCCAAGACGTTCCGAGGTGGTGTCCACCGTTTCCTCGGACAACCAGCCATAGTCGGGGCGCTCAGACAACAGATACTCATGCAACATCCGGTCCACGGCCAAATCGGCCTCGGTCACCGGACCTTGCCCGTCGCCCTTGTCCCAAACCTCCGGGTTGGCCTTCCAATAGGGCCGGGCGATCTCTCCCGCATTGCGCGCCGCCTCGATCAAAAGTTCAAGGTCGTCAATCGCCAGCAAGTGTCATCCCTTCCACCAAAAGCGACGGCACGACGCGGCTCAGATGCAGGCGCGCGTCATTGGCCGGGATCAATGTGCCCAACATCTCGCGCAGGCTGCCCGCGATGGTGCATTCGTTGACCGGATAGGCAATCTCGCCGTTCTCAACCCAAAACCCACTGGCCCCGCGCGAATAATCGCCCGTGGTCGGATTGATCGAAGAGCCGATCATATTGGTGACCAAAAGCCCGGTGCCCATGTCGCGGATCAAATCGGCGCGGCTTTGGCTGCCTTGGGTCAGGGCGATGTTGGAGGGCGATGGCGACGGGACTGAGGACACGCCACGCGCCGCGTTGCCGGTGCTTTCCAAGCCCAGTTTGCGTGCTGTTGCCAAGTCCAAAATCCAGGACGCTAAGCGCCCGTTTTCCACCAAGGCGCGCTTTTGTGTGGCCAAGCCTTCAGCGTCAAACAGGCGGGAGGCCGAGGTGCGCGCCCGATGTGGGTCTTCGATCACCGAGAGCGTGGGCGGCAAAACATATTCGCCCATCGCATCGCGTAGCCAGCTTGAGCCGCGTGCCACCGAACTGCCATTGATTGCGGATAAAAGGTGCCCGATCAGCGAAGCGGCGACGCGTTCGTCATAGAGCACGGGGTAGGCACCGGTTTTCGGCTTGCGCGGTCCCATTCGGTCCAAAGTACGTTCTGCCGCAATCCGCCCGATCTCTTCGGGGCTGGGCAGGTCCGCGCCAAAAATCCGACCCTCGCCGCAATAATCGCGCTCCATCCCGGTGCCTGTTCCGGCAATGGCGACACAGGAAATCATCCGATCCGTGCGGCTATAGCCGCCGCTAAACCCGTTGGTTGCGGCCATATGGATGCGGCGCTTGCCGTAGGCTGCGGCGGCGGCGTCAATTTGGGTAATGCCCTCGACAGCCAGCGCCGCGGCCTCGGCGCGCAGGGCGTCGTCTTTCAATTGTTCGGGGTTTGGCTCGTCAGATGGATCATAAAGCTCCAATGAGGAGGCATCGGTAAGGTCGGTGATCTGCGACGGATCGGCCAGGCCTGCGGTGGGGTCTTCGGGGGCGAGGCGGGCCATTTTGACCGCCCGTTCTGCCATGGTCACAAGCGTCTCAGGGCGCGTATCAGAGGCTGACACACTGGCCTGACGTCGCCCGATCAACACTCTGAGGCCAATGTCCACACCCTCAGACCGTTCCGCATGTTCAAGTGCCCCTTGCCGGACATTGATTGACACCGAGGTGCCATCAATCGCCATCGCATCGGCGGCATCCGCCCCTGCGGCTTTGGCCGCCTGTAAAAGCGCCTGCGTCAGATCGGAAAGGTCTTGGGCCATGGGAGTTCCTTTGCTGTCCCTGCGTTGTTTTGGCGCGCGGGCTGTCGTCTTTATCATGAGTTAGGCCGCCCGCACTCAAAGCGCAAGCGGCCCATAGATTACGTCGCCTAAAGATAACTCAGAACGGCAGGGGTTGACCGTTGGCCAAGATCGCACCGTCTTCCGTCATCTCAAGATCAGAGACCAATTCACCCTCTTTTTCGCCCGGAAGGGTGAACATGCCAAGCATCATCTGCGCCATCGTGGATTCTTCTTGCGGCAAAATCCCCGAGGCTGTGAGCTTATTGATCAGGTCTGTCACCCCTTTGAGGTTCAGCGACATCGTACCCGCAAATGGTGGCATGCCACCGGGCATGGCGGGTTCCTTATCAAGAAATTTGCCAGCCCCAGTGCCCGCAATCGTGGCCCCTGCGAGCGAGAGGAAAATCTCAGGGATTTCGACGGTGTTGACCGCCATACGCGGGAGGCTGTCCGGTTCCATATTTTCGAGGGCGTTGAAGTCAAACAAATCCATTCTGTTGGTCAAAGTGCCGGCAAAATGTAGTTTCAGCGTCGCCGGATCATGCGGCAACTGGCCTGTCGGGTCTGCGATCATCCATGCAAGCTCTGGCAGCGCAAGTTCCTCAAGTCCAATTTCAAGTTCATAGGCCTGCGGCGCGTCCCCGGCTTTGAGCGGAAACAAAACCCCGGCTGTCATGGAGCCAAGGCCAAATTGAATCTGTTGTCCGGGGATCTGTGCGCCGGCCACGGACACCAACATGTCTTTTGCGTGTGCCGTGTAGCCGACAGCGCCATCGTTCAAAGCGAAGTTCAACGTGCTTGACCCGCTGGTCGATGTCAGTTCCATGTCATCGCCCGCCTCCTCGTCCAACACCCGGATCATTGCCGTGCTCGCGCCGGAGGACAGATCAATGTCCATGGTCGATCCGCCGATTATAGTCGCAAACGCATCGGCACCTTTTGCGCCGGACAAGGACATTGTGCCAGAACCGCGCAAATCGGTTGCGCTGGTGGCCATTTCGACCGTCGTGCCCTCGGTTTCAAACGGCTCAAACCCATAGGTCATCCGGGCCGCGGTAAAATCCATATCCGATGACAAAGCATCGCCATTGCGCAGCATGGTGTAGCTCCCAACGATCCCTTCGATCGACATGTCAACGCTGGGTTGGAGTGTTACGCCTTCCACCACCGCAGGCGCGCTTTTCATCGTCATGGAGCCGCCATCCATGGTATAGCGCATGTCGTTTTTCACGCCCGACACTTCGGTGACGCCGCCAAAGGTCATGTCGACGCGGGTTTCATAGCCGGGCATGTCCAACACCGGGTTGGCGGGGATGCGGCTGATCGAGGTGATCGGCGCGGTGTATTCGATACCGACCTTGCCACCAGACAGCGCCTGAAAGCGGATTTCAGGCGCCGTTGAGGTCGTTGAGACTGCCCCGGCCGGGTTGGGGATGTCCATCCCATACACCATGTTGCGCACCACCAAAGTGTCGCCCTCGCGGCTTTCTTCGGCGGTGATGTCCATGCCCATTGCGGCCATCATGGATTGGTAATTCTCCCACACCTCTTCGGGCGTGACATCGGCAAATGCTGGGACCCCAATCAAACAGGTCGAGCTGAGAAAAGTTGCAAAAAGTGTGGAACGCATCAGAAGACTCCTAACAGATGCGCGCACAGTTTCGTGATTTGTCGGCAGGGTCAAGACTGGAACCTTGCGCATCAGCGCCCTAAAGTCGCCCGCGAACATAGGAGAGCAGGTCATGTTGGATTTAACCGGAAAAATCGCGCTTGTGACAGGCGCGAGCCGCGGCATCGGCGAAGCCACCGCGCGGCTTTTTGCCGATGCAGGCGCTAAAGTTGCCCTGCTGGCACGCTCAGAGACCGACATTTGTCGCATCGCGGATGAGATCGGAGAGGCGGCGCTCGCCGTGCCTTGCGATGTCACGTCTTATAAGGATGTTGACGCTGCGTTGAACAAGGTCGAGGGCACCCTCGGTCCCGTCGACATTCTGATCAACAACGCGGGGGTGATTGACCCGATCGCGCATCTGAGTGAGGCCGATCCAATCGCCTGGGGACAGGTGATCGACATCAATGTCAAAGGCGTGTTTCACATGATGCGCCGCGTTGTCCCGTCGATGGCGGCGCGTGGTGGCGGGACGGTTTTGACCATCTCGTCGGGTGCGGCCCATAATCCGGTCGAGGCCTGGAGCGCCTATTGCACCTCCAAAGCCGGTGCGGCCATGCTCACATCCATGCTCGATCACGAAGAACGCGTTCATGGTATTCGGGCCATGGGCCTGTCGCCCGGCACCGTTGCGACCCAAATGCAGCGCGACATTAAAGCCTCGGGTGTGAACCCGGTCAGTCAACTCGACTGGTCGGTCCATATCCCGGCTGATTGGCCCGCGCGTGCTTTGCTTTGGATGTGTGGACCAGAGGCGGATCTTCACTTGGGACAGGAACTGAGCCTGCGCGATGACGCGTTTCGGCGCATATTAGGATTGATCACATGATAGACCTGAAGCAAGACGGCGCGTTTTGGGTTGTGACCCTAAACCGGCCTGAAAAGGCCAATTCTCTCACTTCTGAGATGTTGGCACGTCTGATTGACATTGCTGATGAGGCACAGGGGGCTGCCAAGGTTTTGGTCCTCACCGGCGCGGGCAAAGTGTTTTCTGCCGGGGCCGATTTGGATGAGGCGCGTGCGGGTCTTGCGACCTCGCCGTTGTGGGAAGAGTTGTCTGGCCGCATCGCTGCGCTGCGCTGTCTCACCATTGCCGCGTTGAACGGCACACTGGCGGGTGGGGCCTTTGGCATGGCTCTGGCCTGTGACATGCGAATTGCGGACCCGGCGGCGAAATTCTTTTACCCGGTGATGAAACTGGGCTTTTTGCCACAACCGTCTGATCCAAAACGCTTGGCCAATTTGATTGGGCCTGCTCGGTCGAAAATGATCCTGATGGCCGGGCAAAAAATCACCTCTGAGGCGGCGCTGTCTTGGGGGCTTGTGGATCGTCTGATCCCCGCCGCCGATCAAGCTGAGGCCATCGTCGCCCTTTCAGAGGCGGCGCTGGCCGCCACATCTGATCATATCGCAGGTATCAAAGGTTTGATCCCGGCGTGACGACGCACACCCAAATCGACGCGCTGGTTGTGGGCGCCGGCCCGGCGGGGCTGATGGCCGCAGAGGTGATCTCTGCGGCGGGATTTTCCGTGTGTGTGGCGGAGGCCAAGCCGTCTCCGGCGCGCAAATTTCTCATGGCGGGGAAATCGGGTCTGAACCTGACCAAAAACGAACCGCTGGCGCCCTTCCTTGCCGCCTATGATCCCATCCCCGACACGCTGCGCGATGCGTTGACCGCGTTCGGACCTGACCAGGTGATCACATGGGCCGAGGGGCTTGGCCAAGAGATGTTCACCGGCTCCTCGGGTCGGGTGTTCCCGAAGGTGATGAAGGCTTCGCCCCTTTTGCGTGCATGGCTGTCGCGGCTGGATGCTCAGGGCGTCAAGCTGCGTCGAAACTGGCGCATGACCGCCCTCGGTGATGAGGTGTGCTTTGACACGCCGCAAGGCGCGGAACAGGTCAATGCGAAAGCTGTCGTTTTGGCGCTTGGTGGGGCGAGTTGGGCCAGATTAGGGTCGAATGGCGCTTGGACGGATTTCGTGTCTCCCTATGTTGCACTGGCTCCTTTCATGGCCTCCAATGTCGGGATTTTGCGCGGTTGGAGCCCGCATATGACCCGCTATTTTGGCGCACCACTCAAAGGTGTAAGCCTGACCTCTGGGGAGTATTCGACACGCGGCGAATGCGTAATTTCGGCGCAAGGGCTTGAGGGCGGCGGCATTTATGCGATCACGCGCGGGTTGCGCGCAGGCGCGCCTTTGCGGATTGATCTCTTGCCGGACTGGTCGGAAGATCGGGTAAAACAGACCCTAATCCAGCGCAAAACAAAGGAAACCCTCACCACATTCCTCAAACGCGCCTTCCGCCTTCCGCCAGAAAAGGTTGCTTTGATGATGGAATGCGCCGGGCCAAAACCCAGCGATCTTTATGCGGCTCTCAAACATCTTGAGATCACCGACATTCGCCTGCGGTTGATGGACGAGGCGATTTCCACCGCAGGCGGCGTGCGGTTTGACAGTCTCACCGATGACCTCGCGGCCAAGTCCCGCCCGGACTTGTTTTTCGCGGGCGAGATGTTGGATTGGGATGCGCCAACGGGCGGCTATCTTTTGACCGCATGTTTGGCGACGGGCCGCCGCGCGGGGCTTGGTGTGCTCAGAGCTCTTTCATAACCTCGGCGGCGATCTCAAAGGACTTGAGCCGTGCTGTGTGATCGTGAATATTGCCGGCGATGATGATTTCATCCGGTTTATAGCGCGCGATCATCGCCGCCAATTGATCCCGTACCATCGGCTTTGTTCCCGTGGCGGAGACGGCAAAAATTGCCTCAAGTTGTGGCAAAAACTGACGCGGTACGACGCTTGCCACATCTTTGACCGGGCGGGGCAATTTGCCCGGTTTGCCCATGCGCAGATTGGCGAACGTCTGCATCATCGACGAGCGGATAAACAGTGCCTCCTCCGCCGTTTCAGCGGCAAACACATTGGTCGCCAACATGAAATATGGCTTTTCGAGATGTTCGGAGGGCTGGAACATCCCGCGATAAATCTCAATCGCCTGTTCCAGCGCGGCCGGAGCAAAATGCGAGGCAAAGGCATAGGGTAGGCCCAAAATGGCGGCCAATTCTGCGCCATAGGTCGACGAGCCCAGCATCCAAACCGGCACATGGGTGCCCGTGCCCGGAAAGGCGCGCACCGCCGCCGTCTCCGGCATATCACCGAGATAGGCGATCACCTCCTGAACATCCTGCGGGAAGGTTTCGCCATTAGCATGTCCAGGCGTCAGGTTGCGCCGAAGTGCCCGTGCGGTGGGCATATCCGTGCCGGGCGCACGCCCCAGGCCCAGATCAATCCGATCGCCATAGAGGGCTTGTAACGTGCCAAAGGCCTCCGCCACTTGCAAGGGCGCGTGGTTCGGCAACATGATCCCACCGGAGCCGATCCGCATGGTTTTGGTGGCGTTTGCGATATGGCCGATCACCACCGCCGTCGCGGCAGAGGCAATCCCCGGCATGTTGTGATGTTCAGCCAACCAATAGCGGTTGTAGCCCCAGCCTTCGGCGTGTTGCGCCAGATCGACACTGTTCTTCAATGCGTCAGAGGTGGGTGTGCCATCGGGCACGGGGGCGAGGTCGAGAAGGGAGTAGGGGATCATGTGCGGCTCCTTTGCTCACCATGTGGGGCGTTTCGAGCCGGTTCCAAGCGTCTCAGCCTGACCGATTTCGCTCACCGCCGTTGCGCCAGCATGGCAAGACGGATCAAAGCCCGTTCCATCACCGCCATGGTCGGGGCGCGTGAAGACGAGCGCAGGGTCAGATCGGTATCGGTCAAAATACCCAAGGCAGTCTCAAGTTTATACACACCCCAGCCCTGTGCCTGCCGGGTCATACGCTCGCGGCGTGGGCCAAAAATCGGCGGACGGGCGCGGGCAATGCCGGAGGCCGCACCGCCGGGATCAGACGCCGCCGCATGAAGCGCGCGAAAATGGCGCATGGTGAAAATCGAGAGGGCGACCGGATCAATGCCCTGTCCCTCGATCTTGATCATCAACGGGCCAAGCTCGGGCGTGCGCCCCTCAGCGACGATATTCAAAACATCATCCACCTCCGCCTCAGAGGTCGCGGGGGCGCAATTTTGCACATCCTCGCTGGACACGGGCGACGGGTCACTGAGCTTATAAAGTGACAGTTTCTCAAGCGTTTGACGGAAATCTCCGGGGTCGATGCTGCGCGACAAGGCCTCGATGTCGACCATCGCCTCGCGGGAAATGTCCTGTACACCTGCCTTTTTCAACGTCGCTTCGATCTCTGCGCGCGACGGAGGGTCGGCATAAATCGCAACGCAATAGGCGCTTGGATGGCCTTCAAACAATTTGCGCAGTTTCGACGTGGCTTTCAGGCTCCCGGCTGTGACAATCACCTGTGCATCGCCTTCGCGCCAATCAAACAGCGCCTCTTTCATCGCATCGGCCACTTGGTCGGTTGCGTCTTCGACAAAGGCGACACGGGGGCCGGGGAAAAACCCTTGGGCCTTCATCGCATCCATCAACATGGCTTTGTCTTTACGCATCTCCGCACCCGACATCCGGGTCAGGCGCATTTCCTCTTCGCCTTGTGAGCCGATGAGGGCTTCAATCACTTCTTGCCGACGCAGCGCAATCCGCATCGCATCCGGCCCATAGAGCAAAAGCCCGGCCTTTTTCGGGTCGGGCTTGGCAAAATATCCAATCGCATCGCGGGGCGATAGTTTCATTTTTCCATCTCAACGGTGGTGATGAGTTTGCTGACCATTTGATCCGCCAAGATCACCATCAGCCGCTCATAAGCATCGCGGGGGGCGGTGATCGCATCGACGGTCGAGCCGGTGGCGGAATAGGCGGTGAAGCTGGACACGTCGCTTTTGGTCAAGACGCGTTCGGTTTGAATTTCGGTCAGGGTAAAGCTGACTTTGCCTTCAATGTGATAGCGGGTGATTTCCTGATCGCGGGTCAGGCCAATGGCATGTTCGGTGGTGGAGATGTCATAGCTCAAGTGATAGCGCGGTGTGGTTGTCGGGCCAAACACAGTGCTAAGACGATTGACCAAAGCATAGCTTTCACGATCCGATGGCGCGTCCACATCGACCTGACCACGCAGCGCAGCCGCAGTGCCACCGGGCGCATAGGCGGGGGAAAATCCGCATCCGGCCACCGCCCCCAAAGAGGCGATGGCGGAGATCAGGAAAGTGCGGCGATCAAACAACGACATTGACGATGCGGCCCGGGACAACAATGAGTTTTTTCGGCGACCCACCATTGAGCGCCTTTTTCACAGCATCGTTTTCCAAGACCAGCTTTTCAACCTCTTCTTTCGGCATATCCTTCGGAACGGTGATTTCGTCACGCCGTTTGCCGTTGATTTGAATCGGCAGGGTCACGTTGTCCTCGACCAACATCGCCTCATCGGGGATCGGCCAAGGGGCCTTGGTCACCAAACCTTCGCCGCCCAAAAGCGCCCACATTTCCTCGGCCACATGCGGTGTCATTGGCGACATCAGTTGGGCCAGGGTTTTGAGGGCAAAGCGTTTCGCTTCGCGCCCGGCTTTGGATTTGGCAATGGTGTTGGTGAAACCATAGAGTTTGGCGATGGAGGCGTTAAAGCCAAAGGACTCGATGCCTTGGGTGACCTCCAACATGGCCTTATGCGCGCTCCGGATCAGATCCTCGTCGCCTTGGCCCTGTTCCGGGGTTTCACCCAATTCCGCCGCCAAGCGATAGACCCGCGCGAGGTGTTTGGACGACGCCTCCGCTCCTGATGCGGTCCATTCCACGTCCCGTTCGGGAGGTGAGTCGGACAACACAAACCAACGCGCCGTGTCGGCCCCGTATTGTTTGATGATCTCGACCGGATCGACCACGTTGTTTTTCGATTTCGACATTTTGGCGGAAGGGATCACATTGACCCGCTCGCCTGTCTCTTTGACAAACACGCCGCCGTCGCGCTCTTCGACCTCTTCGGGGTAGTGATAGATCGTACGATCATGCGGGCCTTTGCGTTCGGCATTCTCGTAGATCGCGTGGGTCACCATGCCTTGGGTGAACAGCGCGTTGAATGGTTCGCGCGACTTGTCCGGCAAATGTCCGGTTTCGTTCATCGCGCGGGCGAAAAAGCGTGAATAGAGTAGGTGCAAAATCGCGTGTTCAATGCCGCCGATATACTGATCGACATTCATCCAATACTCCGCATCCTCGGCCACGGTCGGCGTGGTGGCGCGCGGTGCGGTGAAGCGGGCGTAATACCACGAGCTGTCTACAAACGTGTCCATCGTGTCGGTCTCGCGCAGCGCATCGGCACCGCATTTCGGACAGGCGCAGTTGCGCCATGTCGGGTGGCGATCCAGCGGATTGCCCGGTTTGTCAAAACTGACATCGTCGGGCAGCTCAATCGGCAGGTTCTCTTTTTTCTCCGGTACAACACCGCAGGCCTCGCAATGCACGACGGGGATCGGACAGCCCCAATAGCGTTGCCGCGACAGGCCCCAATCGCGCAGGCGGTACTTGGTCACGCCATGACCGACGCCATTGGCTTCACAGAACGCGATGGCCGTGTTCACGCCCTCGTCGCCGGTTTGAACCGCGTCCCCTGCAAAGCCGCGCAGATAGCGCACAGTGTCGGATTTCAGCGGCGTGTAGGCCTCCGAGGTGTTCAACTCGCCTTTAACCGGTTCAAACACATAATGGATCGGTAGGTCGTATTTGGTGGCAAATTCAAAGTCGCGTTGATCATGCGCCGGACAGCCAAAAATTGCGCCTGTGCCGTAATCCATCAAGATGAAGTTGGCGATATAGACCGGCAATTCCACCGCGGTATCAAACGGATGGCGCACGGTCAGTCCGGTGTTAAAACCAAGTTTCTCAGCCGTTTCAATCGCCTCTTCGGTGGTGCCGCCTTTGCGGCATTCTTCGCAAAACGCGGCGATCTCTGGATTGGCGTCGGAGAGATGTTTCGCCAGCGGATGATCGGCCGAGATGCCCACGAAGGACGCGCCCAGCAACGTGTCGGGGCGGGTGGTGTAGACTTCGATGCGATCATGAGTGTCCGGGCCATCCACCAAGGAGAAGGCAAATTGCAGCCCGCGCGATTTGCCAATCCAGTTCTTCTGCATGGTTTTGACCTTGTCCGGCCACTGATCCAGATGATCAATCGCCTGCAACAGGTCTTCGGAATAATCGGAGATCTTAAAGAACCACTGGGTCAGTTCACGCCGCTCAACCAGCGCACCAGACCGCCAGCCGCGCCCGTCTTCGACCTGTTCGTTGGCCAAAACCGTCATATCCACCGGGTCCCAATTGACCACGGCGTTTTTGCGGTAAACCAGACCCTTGGCCAGCATGTCGATGAACATCGCCTGCTGTTGGCCGTAATATTCCGGGTCACAGGTGGCAAACATCCGGGTCCAGTCGATTGACAGGCCCAGCGGTTTCATCTGATCAACCATCGTGTCGATATTGGCGTAGGTCCATGTTTTCGGATGCCCGCCCGACGCCATCGCGGCATTTTCCGCGGGCATCCCAAAAGCGTCAAACCCCATCGGGTGCAACACATTGTGCCCGGTCGAGGATTTGTACCGTGCCACAACATCGCCCATCGTGTAATTGCGCACATGGCCGATGTGAATGCGACCCGATGGGTAGGGGAACATCTCAAGCACATAGTATTTCGGCCGGGTCTCATCGCGCTTGGCGAGAAACACCTCGGCCTCATCCCAGGCCTGTTGCCATTTCGGTTCGATCTCACTTGGCGCGTAGCGGCTCATGCGGGTGTCCTTTGGATGGTCAGTCAAACGCCGAGCCATTCAGGCCCGGCGTGGTCGCAAATGTCATAAAACGTTGGTGGCTTGGGGTCCAGAGGCGATCAAATCACACGGACCTGCAACATGGGCCTGTCGGTCATTTTCCCGAACGCAACTGACGCGCGCGGGTTAATATGGCGTCTTCGACGGCGTGAATGGTTTCTTGGCTGACCGCGCCGCCTTTGGTGTAAAGCGAAATGTTCAGCGTGCGCGCGTCAAGCGCCGGATCGGTGACATGGATCACCGCACGGTAAGCGCGTCCGCCACCCGGAGGGGTGCCATAGCCGGTGATGATCACGCCAGTGAACGGATCGGCCTCTTGCACGGGCAAAAAGGACAAAACGTCCAAAGCGGCGTTCCAGATGTATTTGTTGACCTGAACTTTGTCTTCAACCGACCCGCGCCCGCCACCGAAAATGGTGCGGCGTTTGGATTGTTCAATGACAATGGTCTCACCGTTGAGGATTTCGACAGCCTGACCTGTGGATTTGGTGTCGATGACGTCGCCCGCATCCGTTGTGGTCACTTTCGGCCCGCCCGAAAACGGACCGGACCCGATGGAGCCCGCGCTGCCACCCAAAGAGCCAAAGCTGTCAAACCCGCCACAGCCCGCAAGCGTCAGAGTTGCGGCACAGGCGGTGATCAAAACAAAGGTACGGCGAAACATCAAAGGCTCCTCTTAAGGTATCGCGGCAACCGTATCGCTCGCCGGGAAAAGGAACAAGGCCTTCAATGTGTAAAAGCGATGAGACAAAAGGAAAGGGCCGCCCCGAAGGGCGGCCCTCATAAACTCAAATCCTAGGTCGGATTAGAATTTCAGAGTCAGAGCCAAAGTGGCACCGGAGAACAACTCATAACCGCCGGTGACGGTGTCGATGTCGTCGGTGTCAGCTGCTGCAGCGTTGTTGGCGTCAGCGTAGGAAGCCAAGAAGGAAGCGCCGCCGCCGAGGTCGTATTCAGCAACAACATAGCCTGCGAAGTCGTTATCGGTGGCGGAGTCGCCGTCGATGTAGCCGCCAGTCAATGTCAGGCCGGTGCCCATATCGTAGGTTGCGCCGAGGCCGTACTCTTCGGAACCTTTGATCTCTTTGTAGTAGACTTTCGCAGTGATCGGACCGTCAGCGTAAGCTGCGGATACGCCATAGGTGTCGTCGATGCCAGCCGGATTGGTGGTGTCTTCGGACACGTAGAACGCGCCGAGGGTCACAGGACCAACCGGGTAGGACACTTCAAGACCAATGGACTCGGTATCGTAGGCTTTCGCAGTGATCTCACCAGCGTCGTTAAAGTCGCCATCATTGTTGGCATCGTCCGCATCAAAGCCGCCAGTGGTTTTTGCGTAGGCGAGGGTGAACTCGGCGCCAGCAAGGGTGGTGCTGAGCGACAGGCCGTAGACTTCGGACGCGTTGAAGTCGTCAAAGTTGTCGTACTGGTTGGCAACCGAGAGAGAGTCGACAGCGTCGGTTTCTTCTTGGTAAGCTGCGCTCACGTCAACCATGCCGAAGGTTGCTTTAGCACCAAAACCGAGCGAATAGGTTTCGCCAGTTTCTTCGTCAACACCAGCAGAAATGCCGCCTTCAACGCCACCGAACGAGCCAGTAACTTTCAGAACAGCTTCGCCGTCGACTTCGGAGAAACCATCGGCGTTCATTTCAGACACACCATTCCAGTAGGACACAGGAGCCCACTCGGTGTCGCCATAGGTGAAGGCGAACACGTCGTTGTACAGGGACAAAGTCAGGTTGTCATCGTCGTTGAAGTCAACGTCAGAGTAGTCGCCGCCGTTGTCGTCAAGCTCGAGACCGTAGGTCAAGGATGCGGTCCAGCCGTTGTTGAGTTCAGCAGAGCCGGTGATGTCGACGTCAACGTCGACGAACACGCCGCCTTCATAGTCGTCGTTGTAGCCCAGAACGCCTTTGCCAGACCAGGAGATCTCAGCGGAAGCGGCGCCTGCGAGCAGAGCGATCGCTGCGGAGGAGAGAAGAATCTTTTTCATTTTTTGCCCTCGTGGAATTTTTGAGTATCAGGCATGCCGGCTAACCCGACACATGGGCATTGAAATGCGCCGAGATGGGTTTTGGGTCAAGCAAACGCGCTCTTGGTTGGTCAGCTCTGCCAAAAATGATGCAACTTCGCCACACACCTGTTGCATGGGGGGTGAGACCCGCCTTATGAAACCCAATGAGAGTGGGTGGTTACGCCGAAGGGGACAGATATGGGATTGGCCGAAATCAAACAGCGGATTGTCGACGAAGCCGCGCGCTGTGGCCGCAATCCGGGCGATGTGTGTCTGATTGCTGTGTCGAAAGTCCAGCCGAATGACCGAGTCGTCGCCGCGTTGGAACAGGGGCATCGGGTCTTTGGTGAAAACAAGGTGCAGGAGGCGGCGGGCAAATGGCCGGGTTTTAAAGAACGTTTTGCCGGTGTAGAGTTGCATCTGATCGGGCCGTTGCAGACCAACAAGGCGCGGCAAGCGATGGAGCTCTTTGATGTGATCCAGACGTTGGATCGCCCGAAATTGGCCAAAACCATTGCGCGTCTGGCGGAGGAGACCGGTGCCTGTCCGCGACTTTATATACAGGTGAACACCGGGGCCGAGCCGCAAAAGGCGGGTGTGCTGCCCGAAGAGGCTGATGCGTTTATCAAAGAGTGTCGCGATTTGGGCCTGTCAATTGAGGGGCTGATGTGCATCCCGCCCGCCGATGAGGAACCGTCCTTGAACTTTGCTCTGCTGGCCAAAATCGCCAAGCGCAACGGGATCAAAGGTCTGTCGATGGGCATGTCCGGGGATTTCGAAACCGCGATTGCCCAAGGGGCGACGCATGTGCGGGTTGGCTCCGCGATCTTTGGCGAGCGGGCCTATGAGGTCTGACTGTTGAGTATTTAGGCTGCAATGAAGGCAGGCTTAGCGGACAATCAACCGGGTCGCGGGGCTGATCCGCTCTGCGATCCATCGCAGATGATCGGCGCGAAAGGCAACGCAGCCCTCGGTTGGATGGCGCGGTTTGCGCCAACGGTGGATGAAAATCGCCGAGCCTTTGCCGGGGGTTGCCTCTGGCCAATTCCAATTTGTGGTGAGCACCAGATCATACAAACGGTCGCCCCGGCGCATTTTTTCATGGCTGGCTTTGAACGGCGCGCGCACCAAATGATTGTAGCGGGGGTGATCCGTGGCATCGCACCACAGGTCGCCGATGCGGATTTCGGTGCCATTCAGCGCAGGCACCCGGTCCGCTCTATAATAGAGTTCCGCGATCTCATGGGGGCCAATCGGCGTGCCGCCGTCGCCTTCGCGCTTGTTGGCAACAATGCCTCCCTTGCCGATGGAACAGGGGAACCGGCGTCCCATGAACCGCGCACCCCACCGGGTGATGACCAGATCGCGTGGGGTCGGCTTCATAGTAAATGCCCGGATTTTTTCGCCTTGGTGGCCAGATAGGCGGTGTTGAACCGGTTTTCACCCACCATAAGCGGCACGCGTTCGGCCACGGTGATCCCCTGTTCCTCCATGCGCGCGACCTTGGCGGGGTTGTTGGTCAAAAGGCGGACGGTGGAAAATCCCATCTCTTTGAGGATCGCGGCGCCAATACGGAAATCGCGTTCGTCATCCTCGAAGCCAAGCCGGTGGTTGGCCTGTACCGTATCAAATCCTTGGTCCTGCAATGAGTAGGCACGCATTTTGTTGGCGTGACCAATGCCGCGGCCCTCTTGGTTGAGGTAGAGCAACACACCCGCGCCGACCTCGCCCATTTGTGCCAGAGCCGTGTTCAATTGCGGTCCGCAATCGCATTTGAGCGACCCAAACAGGTCGCCGGTGAAACAGGCCGAATGCAGTCTCGCCAAAACGGGTTGGTCGCGATCCGGGCGGCCAATTTCGACGGCAAAATGTTCCTCGCCGCCGTCATCTGGGCGAAACACATGCACACGTCCGGCCTCCGAGGCGACCAGTGGCACGCGGGCATGAACCACGTCATGCAGGGGCGCAAGATCGGCCATGAACGGCATGGCTTGGCCCACCGGGATCACAGTCAGGCCGTTCTGGGCCGCGAGGTCCAAGGCGTTTTCGACCTCGACCAAGATCGCGGCGGGCAAGAGGCGTGCCGATTTGGCCAAAGCAATCGCGGCCCGCGCCGCCGTTGCATCGCCGCCGCGCGCTGATTGAAACGGGCCTTTCATCGGATGGGTCAGATCGTCGGCAGGGTCTGCGACTGCCTCAATCCAAGTCACATCTACGTCTTTCGGTAGGATCAGCCGTGCCAAATCGCCATCGTAAGCGCGCGCATTTAATGTTTCGGCCCGTCGTGCCGTGATCGCCAAATGCGCCGTGCCAAGCGAGGCGAGATCCGCAAGCCGCGCAGCCGAGACCCCTTCGGCGGCCACGGCAAGCGCGGCACCAGAGGTGGTTTGCAAGACCACAGGTACGCCCATCCGCAAATCCGCGCGGGCGCGGGCGACACGTTCGGCAAGGGAGGGGGCTAGGCTCATCGGGGCAATCCAGAGTGATTTCAGACCCTTCATGTAGCGATCTTTGACATAAAGTGAAACATTTCCGGTGAATTTGACACGCTTGCGTGAGCACAGTGTTGCAAATCTTGTCGAAGCGGACAGGTGAGCGCACATCACAGTCAAGACACAAACAAAGGAGGTCACTGTGATGGCCACTCTCAAAAAGATTCTGCTTGTTGATGATGATGACGATCTGCGCGAAGCGCTGAGCGAACAGCTTGTCATGACTGAAGATTTCGATGTGTTCGAAGCCGACAGTGGTGCTTCCGCCATGGAGCGCGCCAAGGAGGGGCATTATGACCTCATCATGTTGGATGTTGGCCTGCCGGACACGGATGGGCGCGAGCTGTGCAAACGCCTGCGCAAATCCGGGGTGAAAGCGCCGATCCTGATGCTCACCGGCCATGACACCGACGCCGACACCATTCTGGGCCTTGATTCCGGCGCCAATGATTATGTGACCAAACCGTTCAAATTTCCGGTGCTTTTGGCCCGTATCCGCGCCCAATTGCGCACCCATGAACAATCTGAGGCGGCTGTGTTCCAGCTTGGGCCATATACGTTCAAACCAGCGCAAAAGATGCTTGTCACCGAAGATGACAAGAAAATCCGTCTGACGGAAAAAGAGACCAACATCCTCAAATTCCTCTATCGGGCCACCGAAGGCGTCGTTGCCCGCGATGTGTTGTTGCATGAGGTTTGGGGCTACAACGCCGGGGTGACCACGCACACGCTGGAAACCCATATTTACCGCCTGCGTCAAAAAATCGAACCCGATCCCTCGAATGCGCGGTTGTTGGTGACCGAATCCGGTGGCTACCGCTTGGCGTCCTAACCCGACGAAGCGAAAGCCCCACCTCAAGCCCCTGCGTATCGGGGATCGGATGCGCGTTCCCTCTCCCTCGTTCCTCTGGCCCGGCTGATCTCAGTCGGGCCTTTTTGCACGTCTTTCGGGTGGCGTCCGGCGGTTCTGCGCTTTAGCTTTGGGCAAACCCAACGAGGACCCCGATATGCCGTTTACCCTTGCCACCTGGAACATCAACTCCGTCCGCCTGCGCGAATCCATCGTCTGTAAGCTTCTCGAAGAGGAAGCGCCCGATGTGCTTTGTTTGCAAGAATGCAAATCCCCGGTCGATAAAATCCCGATGGATCAGTTTCGCGCCCTTGGATACACCCACATGGTTGCGCGCGGACAAAAGGGCTATAATGGTGTTGCGATCCTCTCGAAGCTGCCGCTGGTGGATGCGGGGGGCGAAGACTACGCCAGCTTAGGCCACGCTCGCCATGTTGCCGCCACGTTGGAAAACGGTGTGACGATCCACAATTTCTATGTGCCTGCAGGGGGCGATGTGCCGGATCGCGAGGTCAACGAAAAATTCGGGCAAAAGCTCGATTACCTCATCGAGATGCGCGATGCGTTTCACGCCAATCGGCCGGAAAAATCCATTCTCGTTGGCGATTTGAACATCGCGCCGCGTGAGGATGATGTGTGGAACCACAAGAACCTGTTGAAAATCGTGTCGCACACGCCAATCGAGGTCGAACATTTGGCCGAAACACAGGAGTCTGGCAAGTGGATCGACATCACCCGCCAGGATATTCCCGAAGGCCTTTTGTATAGCTGGTGGTCCTATCGCGCCAAGGATTGGGATGAGGCCGATAAAGGCCGTCGTCTGGATCACGTCTGGGCCACGTCGGATATTGCCAATGCCGGGCATGGGTCGCGTGTGCTGCGCGCCGCGCGGGGATGGGAGAAACCATCGGATCATGCGCCCGTATTCGCCACCTTCGACCTTTAATTTTCAGCACATAAAGCGCATATAGGGTCAAGCAAGCAGATAAGGGAGACCACATGATGGATCTGGGTCTAACAAACACCACCGCGACCACCCCGGATGCGGGCAGCTATGTCAAAGACGTCACAGAGGCCGATTTCATGGCCGAGGTGATCGACGCATCGCAAGAGGTCCCTGTGATCGTGGATTTTTGGGCACCTTGGTGCGGTCCGTGCAAAACGCTTGGTCCGGCTTTGGAGGCGGCTGTGAACGCCGCCGGTGGCAAGGTCAAAATGGCCAAGGTCAACGTCGATGAAAACCAAATGATCGCGGGTCAGATGCGTGTGCAATCCATTCCCACCGTCTATGCCTTTTTCAAAGGTCAGCCGGTTGATGGCTTTCAAGGCGCGTTGCCTCCGTCGCAAATCGCTGAGTTTGTAAAGAAAACCGCCGATCTTGCGGGAGATGGCGGGCTGGCCGATGCCGTGGCTGCCGCTGACGAGATGTTTGATCTCGGCGAGATTGATGATGCGGCGCAAACCTACGCGGCCATCCTTGAAGAAGACCCAAACCTCGCCGCCGCCTTCGCCGGTCTCGCCAAATGTCATATCGCCAAAGGCGAGATTGATGAGGCCGAGGCGGTGCTTAACGGGATGCCCGCAGAGCTTGCCCACACGGCCGTGATTGAGGGCGTTCATGCCCAGATCGCACTGGCGCGTGAGGCCGAAAATGCCGGTCCTGTCGCCGAATTGACCGCAAAAGTCGAAGCCGATCCCACGGATATGCAGGCGCGTTTGGACCTTGCTGTTGCTTTGCACGCCAATGGCCAAATTGAAGAATCTGTCGATACGTTGTTGGCCGCGTTCAAATTGGATCGCGACTGGAACGAGGGCGCGGTCAAAGAACAATTGTTCAAGATTTTCGACAGTCTCAAACCAAACGATCCCATTGTTTTGGCCGGGCGTCGTAAATTGTCCTCGATCATATTTGCCTGATCGGTTTGGTGCTCTAGGTTAGAGCCATGATAACAGCCGCCGATCTTCCCAAAACCATTGCGATTTTCCCGCTGACCGGGGCGCTTTTGCTGCCCCGGTCTCGGCTGCCGCTACATATCTTTGAGCCGCGGTATTTGCAGATGATCGAAGATTGCATGAAAACCCCGACCCGTTTGATCGGCATGGTCCAGCCCCGCAGCGGGGCAGGGGAGGGCAAGCTCAATTCCATCGGTTGCGCTGGCCGGCTCACCGGGTTTTCCGAAACCGAAGATGGTCGCTACATGATCACCCTGTCCGGTATCTCGCGCTTTCGTTTGGGCCAAGAGAGCACCGGGTTTTCGCCCTACCGGAAGTTCGATGTCCATTGGGCGGATTTTGCCGCCGATCTTGGCCCTGCCGAACATGATCCCTGTCTGGATCGTCGGCATTTTATTTCCCTGCTGCGTCGGTATTTTGACGAAGAGGATTTGCGCACCGATTGGGAAAATCTGGGCCGCGCCGAAGATGAGTTGTTGATCAATTCCCTGTCCATGCTCTGTCCCTTTGGCTGTGAGGACAAACAGGCGCTTTTAGAGGCACCGTCTCTTTCCACCCGGCGTGAAACTCTGATAACCTTGATTGAATTCGCTCTCAGAGGCGGCAACAACGAGGATATGATGTAATGGACACCCCATCCGAACCGCAAACGCCGCTGTTTGATCGCCGCATGTTGGAGGCGCTTGTCTGTCCACAGACCCATGCGACGCTGATCTATGATGCGGAGGCGCAGGAATTGATTTCCAAAACCGCAGGCCTCGCCTATCCGATCCGCAATGGTATTCCCATTATGTTGGTCTCGGAAGCGCGTAAAATTGACGCCTGAGCGGACGGTTTAAAGCGTCCGCCCCTGTAACAGTTTTGGCAAATCACCATTCACCCCGGCGGCCTCGCGGATGGCGGCGCGGCGCAAGCCGGTGATCGAATTGACCACGCCCATCCCCATGTCGCGCGCGATGCGTAGGATTGGATTGTCGTTTGAGAACAGCTTGTTAAAGCTGTCCGTCATCAAAGCCATGGTGGCAACGTCAAAGTGACGCCATTGGCTGTAGCGGGCCAAAACATCTTCGCGGCCAATGTCTTCGCCGCGCCGATGCGCGTCCACAATCACTTCGGTCAATGCGCCAACGTCTTTCAGGCCCGCGTTCAAGCCCTGGCCTGAAATCGGGTGCATCCCATGCGCCGCATCGCCGACCAAGGCCACGCGCGGGGCGTAAAATTTGTTCGCCAAGGTGATGTTGAGCGGATAGGCGAACCGATGGCCAACCAAAGAAATATCACCGAGGAAATCGCCAAATCGCGGTCGTAAAACAGCCATGTAATCGGCGTCTGAGAGGGCCTGAATATCCCCGGCCATCTTGTCTTTTTCGGTCCAGACAATCGAACTTTGATTGCCCGGCAAGGGCAGGATCGCCAAAGGCCCAGAGGGCAAGAAAAACTGATGCGCACAGCCGTGGTGTGGCAATTCATGGGCAATCGCACAGACCAGAGCTGTTTGACCATACCCCCAGCCGGTGCGGCCAATCCCGGCCCGTTCCGCCGTGCCGGATTTGCGCCCATCACAGCCAACAATCAGCCGACCGAACAGCTTCGTCCCATCGCTCAGCGTCACGTTTGCCCGATGGGCATCAACCTCTTGCGCCATGACCGTGCCTTCAATCTGGGTGATCTTGGCCTGGCCATTCAAGGCGGTCAAAAACGCCTGTCGAAGATATCGATCCTCGACCATATAGCCCATCGGGCTTTCATCAATTTCGCCGTCGCGAAACTCCAACATAAACGGCGCAGGGCCTTCGCCCGGTTTGCCGTCCGTCACCTTCACGTCCAAAATGTCTTGCGCATGAGCGGCCACTTTGTCCCAAATCCCAATGGCTTTCAAAAGCCTCTGAGAGGACAGGGACAGCGCATAGCCGCGGCTGTCAAAGGCGTCACTGGCGCGGGCCGCCTGCGGCAATGAGTCGATCAACGTCACGCTCAACCCCGCATTCGCACAAGCCAGCGCCAAGGCCGGGCCATTGAGGCCGCCGCCGACGATGATCACATCGCTTGAAGGGGTGGAATTCTGGGTCATGACGATCTCCCGGGGGCCATTGCGGACTGGGCTAAATATGATGCACAAGACCGGATTGTCCATGCGCTCATCCGTCGCTAGGTTGGCCGAGAGTGCGAAAGGAAAACCAAATGGCCGATTTCAAAGACATGAGCATGTGTGATCTTGGGCGTGGCATTGGCGCGGGCGACATTGATCCGCGTGATCTGGCGGCTGATTTTTTGGATCGTGCGGCCTCCCACCCGCTCAGCTCCCGGATCTATGCCCGCATGATGGTGGATCGCGCGCTGGCCGAGGCTGAGGCCGCCGCCCTGCGCGCTCAAAACGGTGTGCGGCGTGGTCTTTTGGACGGTGTGCCGGTGTCGTGGAAAGACCTTTTCGACACTGCTGGCGTGGCGACCGAAGCGGGCACGGCGCTGTTGAGGGATCGCATTCCCAGCCGTGACGCCGAAATGGTTCGCCGCGGCGCGCAGGCCGGGCTGGTCGCCTTGGGCAAAACCCATATGTCGGAACTCGCCTTTTCCGGTCTTGGCCTCAACCCGATCACCGCCACCCCGCCCTGTATCAACGATATGGAAGCGGTTTCGGGCGGGTCGTCCTCCGGCGCTGCCGCTTCGGTGGCCTTTGGCCTCGCGCCCGGTGCGATTGGGTCCGACACCGGTGGGTCCGTGCGTATTCCGTCTGCGTGGAACGACCTTGTGGGTTTGAAAACCACCGCCGGACGGTTGTCTTTGGACGGTGTGGTGCCGCTTGCGGCCGCGTTTGACACAGTCGGGCCGCTGGTCAAAACCGTCGAAGATGCTGCCGCGTTGTTCGCCATTCTGGACGGCACATCCGCCCCCGATCTCAAAGGCGCAAGCCTCAAAGGCAAGCGGCTTTTGATCCTCGACTCCGTGGTGTTTGACGACATCCGCGCTGCCCCGCTTGCCGGGTTTGATGCCGCTGTGGCCAAATTCAAAGACGCCGGCGCCGAGATTCATCGGGCCCGCGTGCCCGCAGTCGAGGCGGCCATGGACCTCTCGGGCATTCTTTTCACCGTCGAGGCCTATGCGGAATGGCGAGACCATATCGAGGCCAATCCCGATGTGATGTTCCCGCGTATCTTGGAGCGGTTTCGGGCGGGCCAGACCTTTCGTGGCGTGGATTTCGTGGCTGGTTGGAAAAAGCTTGCTCATCTGCGGGCGGAGTACCTTAGGGCTACGGCAGGCTATGATGCCGTGATCCTCCCCACCGCGCCGATCCTGCCGCCCCATGCGGATCGGTTGATGACGGACTCCAACTACTATGTGACTGAAAACCTTTTGGCTTTGCGCAACACACGGGTTGGCAACCTGATGGGATTGGCGGCGCTGACTCTGCCCACGGGGGTGCCGTCTTGTGGGGTCATTCTGCAAACACCGCCTAATACCGAGGCGCAGTTGTTGCGGCTTGGGGCCGCCGCGGAGGCGGCGCTGGCCTAAAAGCCACAACTGCGACACGGCCCCCTCGGTGTCTGGCGTCTTTTGCTGGACCCGGAGGCCCACGCCCGCTATCCTGATCGCAACTACCCGGGCAAAAGATCCGGAAACACGAGGCAGTAGCAGTTTCATGACGTTTCCTGAGCGGTTTTCAAACCTGCCAGACTATGCGTTTCCGCGTTTGCGGAACCTTCTCGACGCTCATGCGCCGGGTGGTGAGGTGATGCATATGACCATTGGCGAGCCGCGCCATGCCATGCCCGATTTTATCGGCGAGGTTTTGGCCGAAAACATCGCGGGCTTTGCCAAATACCCGAACAACAACGGCTCGGATGCGTTGTTGAGCGCGATCTCAAACTGGATTGCGCGCCGCTTTGGCGTGACGGTTGATCCCGAGACCGAACTCATGGCGTTGAACGGCACCCGCGAAGGCTTGATGAACGCCTGTCTTGCGCTCTGCCCGGAGAAAAAGGCGGGCAAACAGCCGGTCGTTTTGATCCCAAACCCATTTTACCAAGTGTACGCCGTGGCCGCCGTGACCATTGGCGCCGAGCCGGTGTTTGTGCCCGCCACGCGGGACACCGGGTTCTTGCCCGATTACGCCAGTTTGCCGACCGAGGTGCTCGACCGTGCCACGATTGCCTATATTTGTAGCCCGTCCAATCCGCAGGGGGCCGTGGCTTCGCGCGACTATCTGCGCGCTTTGATCACCTTGGCGGAAAAGCACGATTTCAAAGTGTTTGCCGATGAATGCTATTCCGAGATCTACCGGGGCGCGCCGCCCACAGGTGCGCTTGATGTCGCCCGCGAATTGGGGGCTGATCCTGAACGCGTGGTTATTTTTCATTCCCTGTCGAAACGCTCCAACCTTCCGGGGCTGCGGTCCGGGTTTGTCGCCTCTGGTCCGCAAAACATCCACCATATCCGCCGTTTGCGCGCCTATGCCGGCGCGCCGCTTCCCGGTCCGATCCAATCGGTGTCCGCGCGGGTTTGGGCCGATGAGGATCACGTCATCTCTTCGCGCGCGCTTTATGCCGAGAAATTCGACATGGCCGATGAGGTGTTTGCGGGCATCGACGGTGCCGCCGCCCCTGAGGCCGGGTTTTTCCTCTGGCTGCCCGTCAAGGATGGCGAAGAGGCGGCGATGAGGCTTTGGACGGAAACCGGCGTTCGGGTTTTGCCCGGCGCATATCTTTCGAGGGACGTGGATGGGGAAAAACCCGGCGCGTCATATATCAGGGTCGCGCTTGTGGCCCCAATCAACGAGACACGGCGCGGGCTGATCATGCTTCGCGACTGTTTGTACACATAAAGAGGCAGGCATGGCATCCTATCAGGCACGTGGTCGCGATCCGCTTTTCGACAGAAACACCCAAGCCGTTTTGGAACGGCGGGGGAAGGAACTTATTGGGCTTGGCCTGATCATCGCGGGAGTTTTGTTTGCCCTGATGCTCGGCTCCTATGTGCCCGAAGATCCAAGTTGGCTGTCCGCCACCGACGCGCCTGTGCGCAATGTTTTGGGTCGGTTCGGCGCCTCGATTGCCTCGCCTTTGATGATCATTGTGGGTGCCGCCTCTTGGGGATTCCCTCTGGCGTTTCTGGCGTGGGGGCTACGGTTTTTCCTGCATCGTGGGGCGGAGCGCGCGCTGACGCGGGCCGTGTTTGTGCCCATCGCCATTGCCGTGGCAGCGGTCTATGCCTCGACCCATGCCTCCACCGCGCCACAAAGTTTTGGTGGCCTGTTCGGGGATACGGTATTGGCCGCATTGATCCAAATTCTGCCCTTAGGACAGGGGTTTAGCCTTAAGGCTCTTTCTGTCCTGTCGTTTTTTGGCACGCTTGCCCTGATGCTGTTCGCCTTTGGGTTTGTTGTCCGCGAATTGCTGGCGGGTGGGCGGTTTTTGCTGATCGGTGTTGTGTCGCTCTATGCACTGGTGTTGCACCTCTTGGGGCGTAGCGCACGCGGGTCGGTGACGGTCGGGCAACGTTTGGCCCAAAATGCCGCGCAACGTCGCGATGAGCGCCGCCAAGCTGCCGCCGAACTTGCCGAATTTGAAGCGGCTCAGGCCGTGCAGGCTCAGCCGCGACCGGGCCGCGTGTTGCGTGCGCCGATGCCGGAAACCGCACCACAGGCCGCTGCTCATCCCGCGGAATATGACGCCAAGCCCTCGCTGTTCGCCAAGATGCCGGGGCTGTTGAAACGCACCGCACCTGACGATTTGGAACCGGAATTGATCGAACGCGACGAGGCCCCGGATGTTTATGTTGCGCCGGGTCAGGACGATCGCATTCGCTCCAAAATCGCCAATGTGATCAGCGCCCGGTCGCGTGTTGGGTCGCGCGAGGCCCCGGCTGTGGCGGAGCGCATTGAGCCGCCGCTCACTGCCGCACAAAAGGCCGCTGCGAAATACAAAAAGGGTCCGAAGCCGATGATCTTGGCGCAAGCCGAGCGGCCGCAGCCGGTGGTTACCCCCTATGTGGAAACCTATGCGGAGGGCAGTTTTGAGAATGACGCTTATGCTGATCCCTTTGCCTCTGATGAGTATAACTATGAGGCCGCCGACAGCTTTGCTGGGGAGGCCTATCCCGAGGTCGAAGAGATTGAAACTCCGGAGTATCTGAGCGCGCAGCCGCAACGCTATGAACCGCCAAAACCCGCAGCCCCCGAGGCCAAGCGCGTGGTGCAACATCCGGTACGCAAACCTGTTGCCCAGTCGAAACAAGCGCAAGCCGAGGCCCAACCTGCGTTGAAATTCGACCCGAAAGAGGCGCAATACGAAGTGCCGCCGCTGTCCTTGTTGGACAACCCGGTCAATATCGTGCGTCACACGCTTTCGGATGAAGCGTTGGAAGAAAACGCGCGGATGTTGGAAAGCGTGTTGGACGATTACGGCGTCAAAGGGGAGATCGTTTCGGTCCGCCCCGGCCCGGTTGTCACCATGTACGAACTTGAACCGGCGCCGGGTCTCAAAGCCTCGCGGGTGATCGGCCTCTCCGACGACATCGCGCGCTCTATGTCGGCGCTCTCCGCGCGTGTGTCCACGGTGCCGGGGCGGTCGGTGATCGGGATCGAATTGCCCAATGATCACCGCGAAATGGTCAGCTTTCGCGAAATCCTGTCGACCCGCGATTATGGTGATGGCAAATTGTCCCTGCCTTTGGCATTGGGCAAAGACATCGGCGGCGATCCGGTTGTCACCAACCTTGCCAAAATGCCTCACCTTTTGATCGCTGGGACCACCGGCTCCGGGAAATCCGTGGCGATCAACACGATGATCCTCTCATTGCTCTATCGGCTCACGCCGGAGGAATGCCGCTTGATCATGATCGACCCGAAGATGTTGGAACTTTCCGTTTATGATGGCATTCCACACCTTCTGTCGCCGGTTGTGACCGATCCGAAAAAGGCCGTGGTCGCGCTCAAATGGGCCGTGGCGGAGATGGAAGATCGCTACCGCAAAATGTCCAAAATGGGCGTGCGTAACATCGACGGCTATAACGGTCGGGTCAAAGAAGCGCTGGCCAAAGGCGAGCTGTTTTCGCGCACCGTTCAAACCGGGTTTGACGATGAAACGGGCGACCCGATCTTTGAAACCGACGAGTTTCAGCCCGAAACCCTGCCCTATATCGTCGTCATCGTCGACGAGATGGCCGACCTGATGATGGTTGCGGGCAAAGAGATCGAAGCCTGTATTCAACGCCTTGCCCAGATGGCGCGGGCCTCTGGCATCCACTTGATCATGGCAACGCAGCGCCCGTCAGTCGACGTCATCACCGGCACGATCAAAGCCAACTTTCCGACCCGTATTTCGTTCCAGGTGACATCGAAAATCGACAGTCGCACGATTTTGGGGGAACAGGGGGCCGAGCAACTCCTTGGCATGGGCGACATGTTGTATATGGCGGGCGGCGGTAAAATCCAACGCTGCCACGCGCCGTTTGTCTCCGACGAAGAGGTCGAAAAAATCGTCTCGTATCTCAAAGCCTACGGCCCGCCTGATTACGTTGGCGGCGTGGTTGAGGGGCCGGATGCGGATAAGGAAAGCGACATTGACGCGGTGTTGGGCCTGTCCGGCGGTAATACCGACTCGGAAGATGCGCTGTATGACACGGCCGTGGCCATCGTCATCAAGGACCGCAAATGTTCGACCTCCTACATCCAGCGCAAACTGGCCATTGGCTATAACAAAGCGGCGCGTTTGGTGGAGCAAATGGAAGACGAAGGCGTGGTTTCCTCGGCCAACCATGTCGGGAAACGCGAAATTCTTGTTCCTGAACAATGACATATCACATCACGTCAAAATCCGCGTGATGTGATCTAAAGAGAGGTGAAAGGGCGTGCGCAAAGGCGTATATGTGAGGGCATGAAACGCTTTATCACCGCTCTTGCGCCCGCCGCCCTGATTGCTTTTTGCGTTGCTGCCCCGGCAGTGGCGGAGAAATTGTCGCTTGGAACCCTGTCGAACTACCTCAATGGCCTGTCCACGGTTCAGGCGGATTTTACCCAGACCAACGATGACGGATCACGCTCTTCCGGCAGTTTGACGCTCAAACGTCCGGGGCGGATGCGCCTGTCCTATGGCGGGGAAAATGATCCGCTTGTTTTGGGGGCGGGCGGCCAGGTTGCCATTTTTGATCCGGGTTCAAACGAACCGCCACAGCGCTTTCCCATGGCGCAGACGCCACTTTCGTTGATCCTGGCGCGCAATGTTGACCTGTCAAAGGCGCGGATGGTGGTGTCGCACACCGAGGTCAATGGTGACACCGTGGTGCGCGCCCAGGACCCGGATCACCCGGAATATGGCTCGATTGATTTGATTTTTAGCGCCACGCCCATCCTAAAAGCCTGGGTCATTCATGATCAGAATGGTGGCGAGACAACCGTTCAACTCACCAAGATGACGCTTGGTGGATCGGTGTCAGACAGCGCGTTCAACATCCGGTCCGAAGCCAAACGGCGCGGTACGCCGATCGACTGAAAGTTTAGAGCTTACGACAGGACATCAACTGTTGGCGATAGGTGGTGGATCGTGCGCCGACTTCGGTGGACACACGCATCAACCATGGTTTCGCGCGGTAACTGCCACGGGCATAGCCGGTTCGGCCCTCGTGATACGCGAGGTATTGCGATGTGGCATCCTGCTTTGAAATGCCCAAAACCGACGTGGATTTATCCATGTACCAGCCCATGAAATCGGTCGCATCCTGGATGCGATCCCGTTTGGCCCCCCAGCGATTTTGTTCACGGCGATACTCATCCCAAGTGGCATCCAGTGCCTGTGCATATCCGTAGGCTGAACTTTGACGCCCCATCGGGATCACGCCAAGCACGAACCGATAGGGGGTGCGGGCGTTGCCGATAAATTTGCTTTCTTGGTAGAACGTCGCCATTTGCACGTTCACCGGAATGCCCCATTTGCGTTCGGTGGCCTTCATCGCCCGAAGATAGGTGGGGCGTTGGGATACGATGGCGCAGGCGTTTTCGAGTTCCCGAGGGGCGGAGAAATTGCCGCTGCCGCAAGCCGAGACCAACAAAAGTAATGCCACTGCGCGAAGACGTCTGCTCATGTCTGCCTCTCGCTTTTTTGTTTTGTAAGAGAATAGCGGATTTGGGCGCGGTGTGAAATGTCTTTCCCGTGATGTTTGCGCCGAAAGGCGGGCATGGAGTCGCGAGTTAAATGACGATAGCCAACAGGATTGGCAAATACAGGACCGAGAGAAGCGTAGAGGCGACAACAAGCGCGGCCACCGCGTCAGAATCGGCACCGTATTTTTCCGCCAACATATAGGAGGTCACCGCGACGGGCGTGGCGATTTGGACCACGAGTACGGCAAATGCAATGGCGTCGAGGTGGAAATAGCGACCCGCCAGTGCCGCGATCCCGGCACAGAGGATGACCTTGGCCACGGCGATGATGCCCGCTCGACCAAGCCCGTGTGGGTGCAACCGCGCCACGGCAACCCCAAGCGTGATCAACATGATCGGAATGGCGACTTGGCCCAAGAGTTCGAGTGTGTTCATCGCGAATTTGGGCAGGGTCCAGCCTTGCCACAAAAACAGCGCGCCAAGGGCGGTGGCCCAGACCAAAGGTTCCTTGAACGCTTTCGCAGGAGAGCCGCCACCCGCCGTCACATAGACGCCAAAGGTAAAGGACCACAATGCCATCACAGCGAACACCACCACAGCATAGCTCAACCCCGTTTCACCAAAGGCGAAGAGGGCAAGCGGCAGGCCAAGGTTGCCGGTGTTGCCGAAAATCAGCGGGGCCAAGAATGTACGACTGTCGAGTTTGAACAGTTTTACCGCCAGATAGGCGGCCAATGTCACCCCCGCATAAGCGGCGACCGCAGCGAAAGACAGAGCGGTCAAAGCGGCGGGTTCGATATCGGCTTTGACCAAAGCGGTAAAGATCAGCGCCGGGACCGAGAGTGTCATTGTCAGCTTGGTCACGAATTCCAAACGGTATTCATGACCGGTCTTCACCCAGGTGAACCCGACCAGTGCCAAAAGGAAAACCGGCGACACGATTTCAAGCACTGTTAGAACGAGGTTCACAGACTGTTTCCCATTTCTTTGCCCGTCCCCCGTGGACAGTCGCCATTTTTACGGTCTACTAACCGTTTATGGGGGTTGCAACGTCATGATGACATCACGTGCCAAATATCATCTTGGGCAAGTTGTCTGCCACAAGCAACATCGCTTTCGGGGCGTGATCTTTGACGTGGATGCGATGTTCTCGAACACCCAAGAATGGTATGATGCCATTCCCGAAGACAGCAGGCCCCATAAAGACCAACCCTTTTATCATCTGCTCGCTGAAAATGACCAAAGCTATTATGTAGCCTATGTGTCTGAGCAGAATCTTGTTGCAGATTATTCCGGTGTTCCGGTTGAGCATCCCGATCTGTCAGATCTGTTCGGTCCGTTTGAGGACGGGTCCTACCCGCTGCATTTTCAGCTTAACTGAAGCATGTGGGTCAGGTGACAAGGCTTAGTTGAGGCGACCGATGGACATGCGAAAAGAGAGGCGATTTTGGCCTTCTTCATGTGTGTACTCCAAATCATGCACCAATTCCCGGATCAGAAACCAACCAAACCCACCCTCAGGAAGATCGGCAACGTCGCAATTGAGGTCGCATTGCATCCCCAGTGGCGGTTCGCCATTTGGCATCATTGCCCCGGTGTCGATGACGGTACACCATAGCCCGGCTGTGGTTTGCGACAGTTGAATTTCAATGATGCCCGCCTCATTCCCACGATAGGCATGTTCGACGATATTATTGAGGATTTCTGCCAAAACGAGTTCAAGACTGGCAAGTTCGTCGGAGGAAAATCCGATCGGCCCAAGGCCACTTTTAATGCTTTTCAATCCGCGCCGAACGGCGTTTTCTCGTGCGGGAAGAATGATCCTCAACTCATTTTCTTTCGATTGCGGGGCGACACGCCGGACCACTTTGCTTTGTAGATTGCCCTCAGGACGCATTCGCGACGCCCTCCACCGCCGTGGAGACGCTGTCGTGAATGGTGAATACGGTGTCCATGCGAGTCAGGTGGAATACCCGTTGCACGGTTGGATGAAGAGCCGCGAGTTCCAGACGTTGCCCGTGGCGCACGGCTTTCAATGCCGCAACCACAGCACCAAGACCGGAACTGTCGAGGAATTCAACATTGCCGAGGTCCAAAATGATGCGAGAGGGACCAGCCTCACTCAATCCACGCATCTCATCCTTAAACTGGATCGCGCAGGCGGCATCAATCCGGTTTTCATCAACGCATACGACACGCACATCCTCAAAATCCTGATGGTTCAGTTTCATCTGCGATACCTTTGCTCTTCCGATGAGATGAAACTACGATCCAAATATTACCAATGGGTTTGCACAGACGCGAAAAATGGAGAAAATCACATGGATTATGCCGCTTTGTCGGATCGGATCAAAAGTCTCTGCGAAGGCGAAGAGGATATGGTCGCTTTGATGGCAACGTTTGCGTGCGAAGTGCACCTATCAGATGATCGATTCGATTGGACTGGATTTTACCGCGTTGTTTCCAAAGACCTTTTAAAGATCGGGCCTTATCAAGGCGGACATGGATGTCTTGTGATTCCGTTTTCTCGAGGCGTCTGTGGCGCCTGTGCGCGCACTGGCGAGGCCCAGTTGGTTGAAGACGTCGAGGCCTTTGAGGGTCATATCGCCTGTTCGTCCACAACGCGTTCTGAAATTGTCCTGCCTGTGCGAAATGCAAAAGGCACGCTTCTTGGCGTCTTTGATATCGACAGCAATCTGCCTGCCGCGTTCACGCAAGAGGATGTGATGGCACTGAGCGAAATCCTCGACGACACCTTTGCCTCTTGCGCATAGCCATGCTATCGCCGCGCCATGGATACCATCTACGCCCCGCCGCAAGATCCGCTTAAAATCATCCACATGGATCATGAAATCCTTGTGGTCGATAAGCCTGCGGGGCTCTTGTCGGTGCCAGGCAAGGGAGAACACCTTGCCGATTGCCTGATCGCGCGGATCAAGGCGGTGTTTCCGGAGGTTTTGCTGATCCATCGTTTGGACCGCGACACCTCTGGCGTGATGATCTTTGCGCTCACGCCTCATGCGCAACGTCACATTGGTTTGCAATTTGAGAAACGTCAGACCAAAAAGACCTATGTCGCCTGGGTTCATGGCCATATTGCGGAGAAAACCGGCACGGTTGATCTGCCGCTGATCGTCGATTGGCCCAATCGTCCGCGCCAGATGGTGGATCATGAAAACGGTAAGCAGGCCATCACCGATTGGCGTGTGGTCCGTTGCACTGAAGATCAAACCCGCGTCCGGCTTATGCCCAAAACCGGACGTTCGCATCAATTGCGAGTGCATATGTTGGCGCTGGGTCATCCGATCATGGGCGATCCGTTTTACGCCACCGGAGCCGCACGCGCGGCCCCGCGTTTGATGCTTCACGCTGAACAATTACGCCTGCGTCACCCTGACGGCGGGGCGGGGCTGTCCTTTACCGCTAAATGCCCGTTTTGACAAAGCCCGAGTAATTTTGTCGCGGGGCGGATCAGAAGGGTGTAAAACCCATTTTTAGAACCTATCTAAACTTACGAACCACGCATTTACTCAAAGGAGAAAACCATGGGCCTTCGCATCAATGACATTGTTCCCAATCTGACCGTGACCACCGACCAAGGTGAGATCACTTTGCACGACTGGATCGGCGACAGCTGGGCGGTGATTTTCTCCCACCCGAAAGATTTTACACCCGTCTGCACCACCGAATTTGGCGCTGTGGCACAGCTTGCCGACGAATGGGCGGCGCGCAACACCAAGGTGCTTGGCGTGTCTGTGGATGGCGTTGAAGAGCACAAGGGCTGGAAAGCCGACATCGAATCCTTTGCGAGCGCCAAAGCGGGTTTCCCGATTGTGGCGGACACCGACCTGGCCCTGTCCAAAGCCTTCGACATGCTCCCGGCTGAGGCCTATCTTCCGGATGGCCGTACCCCCGCAGACACCGCCACTGTGCGTTCCGTCTTTATCATTTCGCCGGATAAGAAAGTTCAGTTGATGATGACCTATCCGATGTCCGTGGGTCGGAACTTTGCCGAGATTCTGCGCGCTTTGGACGGTCTTCAAAAGACGTTTGGCGTGCCTTTGGCGACCCCTGCGAACTGGACCATCGGCCAAGACGTGATTGTCGCGACCTCTTTGGATGACGCGGCTGCGACCGAAAAATACGGCACGCTGGACAAAAAACTGCCCTACTTGCGGTTTGCCAAAGACCCAAAGTAAGGGTCTAACACAGCTTAAATTCGCCCCTGTTCGCCTGTGCCATTCTTTCTTATGGTGCTCGCGAATAGGGGTTTTTTATGCTGTCATTTCTGCGCCGGACCAAATCCATCTCCCGCATCGCGCTTGATCCGCCGGTGCCTTTGCCGGATCGCTCAGGTCTCGCCCTTGTCGTGATCGTCAAAAACGAAGCGGCCCATATCGGCGAATGGGCGCGGTTTCACCTGCGCGCCGGGGTGTCGCATGTCTATGTCTATGACAATGGCTCGACGGACACGACATTGGTCGAAATGGTCGCTGCCATCGGGGTGCAGCATGTCACCGTGATCCCATGGGATCAAAAGCTGCGTGATGGCATCACAGGTGCGGAAATCCACAACCAAGTGCTGGCCTACGCCCATGCGGTGCGCAATTTTGGTGCGGCCTATCGGTGGATGTCCTTCATCGACGTGGATGAATTCCTCGTTCCAAAATCCGGCGATACTTTGCCCGATTGCCTTGCGCATCTGGAGGGAGAAACCAACATCTCGCTGCCCTGGCATATGTTCGGTCGCAACGGCTTTGAGGCCGCGCCTGAGGGCGGGATCATCGCCAATTACACTCGCCGCCACCCGGACCCGATGAGCCCGTTGAAAGGCATGTGCAATTTCAAAATGATCGTCGATCCTTGCCATGTGACTGCGATCAAGGTGCATTCGGTCGAGACGGACGGATCAACCGCAAGCGTCAACGACACAGGCATGCGCGCCGCCGCCGGGGATCGTAAAAAACCGAGTTTCTATTCCGCCGATCACATCCAACTGAACCACTATTACACCCGCTCCAATGCCGAACTTCAGGCTAAAATCAATCGCGGCTCCAACATGACCCAAGACGAGGCCGACCATAAACGCCGCGTCATGCGCAAGGTCGATCAGATCGAGGCGGAGAGTGTCGAGGATCTGGCGGCGAAGCGGTGGTTTGGCGCGCGCCCCTAGCTTTATTGCAGCGTAAATACTCAAACAAAAAGCCCCGCCAAAAGCGGGGCTTTTCTTATGTCCGACCAAAGAGCTGATTACTCAGCGGTCTCTTCAGCCACGGCTTCTTCGCCCGTCGTTTGATCGACCATTTTCATGCCGAGGCGCACTTTGCCGCGGTCATCAAAGCCCAGAAGTTTCACGTAAACGTCCTGACCTTCTTTGAGAACGTCGGACGGGTGATTCAGGCGGCGGTTTTCGATCTGGGAGACGTGCACGAGGCCGTCACGTTTGCCAAAGAAGTTCACGAACGCGCCGAAATCGACGAGTTTCACGACCTTGCCTTTGTAGACCTTGCCTTCTTCCGGCTCTGCGACGATCGAATAGATCATGTCGTAGGCTTTTTGGATGGCTTCACCGTTGGCGGAGGCGATTTTGATGATGCCGTCGTCGTTGATGTCGACTTTTGCGCCGGACATTTCAACGATTTCACGGATCACTTTACCGCCGGAGCCGATGACTTCACGGATTTTATCAACCGGGATTTGCATGGTTTCGATGCGCGGAGCGTGGGCGGAGAATGCGCCAGCGCCGGACAGCGATTTGTTCATCTCGCCGAGGATGTGCAAACGACCTGCTTTCGCCTGAGCGAGCGCTTGTTTCATGATCTCAGGCGTGATGCCCGCGACCTTGATGTCCATTTGCAGGGAGGTGATGCCGGCTTCGGTGCCTGCAACTTTAAAGTCCATGTCACCCAAGTGATCTTCGTCACCCAAGATGTCGGTCAGGATCGCGAATTCGCCATCGTCTTCCAACACCAGACCCATGGCCACACCAGCCACAGCGGCTTTGAGCGGCACACCAGCGTCCATCATCGACAAGGAGCCACCGCACACAGACGCCATGGAGGACGAGCCGTTGGATTCGGTGATCTCAGACACGATGCGGATCGTGTAGGGAAAATCGGTGGCAGCGGGCAGAACGGCCTGAAGGGCGCGCCATGCGAGTTTGCCGTGGCCGATTTCGCGACGACCCGGAGAGCCAACACGACCCACTTCGCCCACAGAGTACGGAGGGAAGTTGTAGTGCAGCAGGAAGTTGGATTTGAAGTTGCCATGCAGCGCGTCGATGAACTGTTCGTCATCGCCGGTGCCCAGCGTGGTCACAACCAAGCCCTGCGTTTCACCACGGGTGAACAAGGCAGAGCCGTGGGTGCGCGGCAAAAGACCGGTTTCGCAAACGATCGGGCGGACCTGATCCAATGCACGACCGTCGATGCGCTTGCCCTCTTTCACCACAGTGCCGCGAAGCACGGAGGATTCGAGCTTTTTCAATGCAGAGCCGAGGTTTTCATCGGCCAGCTGGTCCTCAGTGAGGGTGGCTTTGATGTCGTCCTTGGCGGCAGACACCGCAGCAACGCGTTCTTGCTTGTCGGTGATCGCATAAGCGGCGCGCATTTTGTCTTCGCCTGCCGCTTTCACGGCGGCGAACAGCTCGGCATAATCCGGCACAGCGAATTCAAACGGCTCTTTCGCGCAATCTTCGGCCAGATCAATGATCAGGTCGATGACCGGCTGGATTTGCTCATGGGCAAAGGTCACAGCGCCGAGCATTTCATCCTCGGACAGCTCATAGGCTTCCGATTCCACCATCATCACGGCGTCTTTGGTGCCCGCAACAACAAGGTCCAAACGCTGCTCAGGGTTCGAGCGCAGGTTCTGCATGTCGTCGACTTCGGGGTTGAGGATGTATTCGCCATCCACAAAACCAACGCGACACCCGGCAATCGGGCCACGGAACGGCGCGCCGGAAATGGTCAGAGCGGCGGAGGCGGCGATCATTGCAACGACGTCCGGGTCATTGACCAGATCGTGCGACAGAACCGTACACATCACGAGGACTTCGTTTTTGAAGCCCGGCACAAACAGCGGGCGGATCGGACGGTCGATCAGACGCGCCGTCAGCGTCTCTTTTTCCGTCGGACGTGCTTCGCGTTTGAAAAAGCCACCCGGAACTTTACCGGCGGCATAGTATTTCTCTTGGTAGTGAACCGTCAGCGGAAAGAAATCCTGCCCCGGTTTTTGTGCCTTTGCAAAGGTCACGTTGGCCATGACCGAGGTTTCGCCAAGGGTGGCGATCACGGTGCCATCGGCCTGACGGGCAATCTTGCCCGTTTCCAGTGTCAGCGTCTCTTCGCCCCACTGGATCGATTTTTTCACTTCGTTGAACATCAAGTGTATCCTACTTGGGAGCTCTCCCGCCCCTGCGGGTCTCCCGATTGATTGGCGGCCCCATTGCCGCCGACCCCTCTATCCTAATCTCACAACGCCGGGGTCATTGCGTCACGTCTCAGATGAATCCGCCCATACAGCAATTCCTTGGTTTTGTAAAAGACTTCGTTCTGGCTGACTCATCCCAAAATTGACATAAACGCGTGCAAAACATGGTTAGAATCCCCCACGAGGTTTTAAGTGCAATTGAAATCCGGTTTTTATGGCCTGCTGGCCGCCCTTTTGTGCGCGCTATCTCCGGTCGGCGCGCCTCGCGATGCATGGGCCCAATCCACGCAAGAGACCGCGGCAGAGGATGAGGCCGCGCGCATTCTCGCCATAGGCGACTCCATGATGGCGTGGCATATGATTTCCGGCAATTCGATCGCGGATGCTCTGTCTGACGCGTTGGGTGAGCCCGTGGTCAACCGCTCTGTTGCGGGGGCTCGGATCATTTATGGCCTGCCGATCACCGGTGCGCTTGGGCTTAAAATCGCCAAACAATACCATGGCAAGCCGTGGGATTGGGTGGTGGTCAATGGCGGAGGCAATGATCTTTGGCTGGGCTGTGGCTGTGGCAAATGTGAGCGCAAGATCAACCGTATGGTGGCGAAAAGCGGCACCAGTGGCGACATTCCGCAGTTGATTACACGAATCCGTAAAACCGGCGCGCGCGTGGTCTTTGTCGGCTATCTGCGCAGTCCTGGCGTCGGTTCCATCATCGACGCGTGTCGCCCGTCGGGTGACGCGCTTGAGGCGCGCCTGGTACAGATGGCGGAGCAGATGGACGGGGTCTATTTTCTCTCCATCGCCGATCTCGTGCCTGATGGGGACCGCTCCTTTCACGGGGCAGACATGATCCACCCATCGAAGAAAGGGTCAAAAGCCATCGGGCGTATGGTGGCCGATCTCATTCGACAGGTCGATGAAAGTCGCTAGAGGCCGCTGAACCCCATAAAAAATCCCCCGGTTTCCCGGAGGATTTGTAAAATGCAAAGCGAAACCGCCCACACAACGCCTGAACGGTATCCCATAGGGAGGCGTAAGGCGCAGGGGCGATCTGCTTTTGGCTTAGCGACGCAGGCCCAGACGTTCGATGAGGGACTGGTAACGGGACTCGTCTTTGCCTTTGACGTAGTCGAGCAACTTGCGGCGCTGTGCGACCATCATCAAAAGACCACGACGGCCGTGGTTGTCTTTTTTGTGGATTTTGAAGTGCTCGGTGAGCGTGGCAATGCGCGAGGACAGAATGGCAACCTGAACTTCAGGCGAACCGGTGTCGCCCTCTTTGGTTGCGAATTCTTTCATCAGCCGAGCTTTTTCTTCAGCAGTAATCGACATCGGGGTCTCCTTTAAGATCAAAGGGTTATGGCACAGGCCGGGATGTCGTCCAGCAAGGCCCTTGGAGGGTGTTCTCAATCCGATCAACTGAGAATAGGCGCACTTAGTCGGATTCTGTCAAAAAGGAAAGGGGTTTGTGAGTCAGTTCTATTATTGGCCTGCACCCGCCTTTGCTGTTTCGTTCATGATCTCTGTTGCCATTTGCTTGGCCCATTCCCCGACAATCGGCACGACTTCCATTTGATTGAGAACATATCCCACAATCGACACAAGAATGGTGGCCCCTGCCACAGAGCCAAAGCCAAAGGCCAAGCCGCGCAGAAACTGAAACCACATCAATTTCCAATAAGAATCATGAATACGCACAAATTTATGCCGGTTAAAACGCGCCACCTCTTCGCGCAGCCCCTTGATATTGCTCGATAAGGTTTCGGTGTCGTCCGTCATGCTCTCCGCCTCACTTAGGGTATATTCGCACGCCCTTATTAGCGCCTTTTTTGCAAAATGAAAATTAACCTGCATTAACAGACATTTAGATTAACTTGTTCGGAGTTTCTCCCTTTCATTTTTAGGCGAATGGCGTAAGTTGGAACAGGGTGAATATGTGTGAGGAATGGGTGGATGCTTTGGGCATTGGCGTTGTTAGGGCTGCTTCCTGCGGCATTCGCGGTCAGCGACATGGCGATGGCGTCTGATGAGGCTGATCCATCAGACGATGCCACTGACGAGACTGTCGAGGATAGTACAGAGACCACCACGGACACGGTTGATCTTGTCGATCCCGTGGATGAGGCCGATCTTTCGGAAGGGGTTGATCCAGCATCCGTGGACACCACCGCCGATGACCCTGGCGAAGATTACATCGTGTCTCTCGGTTCCGGCGAAACCCAATTTGAAAATTTTATCAGCGGCGAAGACCAGGTGACCCTTGATCTCAGCGATGGCGGAACGGGTGAATTTGTCATTGAGCCAATGCTCGATGACAACGGTGCAGAAATAGGCACAAGCCTGTCCTATCTTGAGGGCCAAGGCGAAACCACTTTGTCCTTCCTCGGTCTCAAGGATCTGCCGGTCGATGATATTTCCGTGCTGATCACTGACCCGGACACATTGGACACACACCTCTTTTCGCTCAGCGAGCTTGGTGATTTTGGGGCGATTGATCCAAATGATCCCGATGCCCCTGATGTGGCTGGCCCGTCGGGGAGCGCCGAGGACAACGTGCTGACAACCAATGATCCCGATGTGCCCGATGTCGCAGGGCCTGTGGGAACCGCCGATGATGACGTGCTCAGCCCAAACACGGATGGCACCCCTGTCGGTGGTGCGCCAACGGGCTCACTGACTGGCGAGACGGTCGAGTATACCTTGGGCGATGATGGCGAAACTTTCATTCTGGCTGATGATGCGATGCAGGGCGGCACGGATGCGACGCTTACGCACGATGATAACAACATGCCCACCATCGACACCGAGGGGACGCTCAATATCGTCACGGGGGGCGCGGGGGATGACACGATCGCGGCGGGCGATGATGCGGCCATTATTGATGGCGGCGCGGGCAATGACACGATCTATGGCGGGGATGGCACGGCCATCCTGTCGGGTGGCGCGGGTGATGATACCATCTATGCCGGCAATGACACGGGCTCCGCCTATGTGCTGTCCGGGGATGACGGTGCGGACCATCTTTATGGCGGCGATGGCGATGATACGATCCTGATGGATGCCAATGACGTGGCCGCCGGTGGCGCGGGGGGCGATAGTTTCTGGCTCTACTATGACGCCAGCGCCGGGGTCGGCCATGCCGAAATTACCGATTTTGATCAGGGTGAGGACATGCTGCGCGTGACCCTCAATCCCGATGACACCTATTCCGGCACGCTCGATGTCGAAGTCGGTCAAACCGAGGATGGCCTGTCGAGCCAAGTGATTGTGAACGGCGATGTGGTCGCGGTGCTGTACGGCTCACCCAATGTCACGGCGGGTGATGTCGTGGTCGAACTTAGCCCCTCGGCCCTGTCCTAAACGCGCCTTGCCCTATGTCTGCGGCCAAAGCTCGGGCTGCTGGGTGTAGGCAATATAGAGCGGGTGTTTGGGATGCCCGGCCTTGGACAGGCCAAGATGAAACAAATCCCGCCCCGTGTTTCGCAAAAGCCGCTCCATATCGGCACCGCGATTCAAATGCGCGCCATGGGTGCCCCAGGCACAGACAATCTGATCGGCCCAAAGCGCAAATTCCGCAATCGTCGCGTCATTTTCCGGGCCAACAGGATCCGCCGCCTGCCGCATCTTTTTCGGATCTGTGTCGCGCCACGCGAAAATATTGGTGACGCAAAACGACCCAAACCCCAAAGTCCGCGCCCGCCGTTCACAGCGTTCCACCGTTGGATCGTTCTGAACTTCTGTGGCTGTCGATGGGTTCAGCATGACAAAAAGCGCCTTGCGCCCCTCCGGCTCCCATGTGCGGACCAACGAGTAACGATAGCGTTCGCAATCGGAATAGATGGCGGTCGATGGCGCATCGCCTTTGATATGGGTGCGGGTGATCATCGGCGTTGAATGGCGTGTTCTACGGATCAGATCAAGCCTTCAGAGGTTGAAAACCCGCGAGGGGTGCAATTCACCGCCCATATAGCGGCCAACGGCCAAGGGTTTGCCTTCAAATGACGCCCAAACCTCGTCGCCATATTCCACCCCATCTGCGGGATAGACCATGCCGGGATTGCCGTTCTTAAGTCGCACCGCGCCCTCGGGCGTGCAACGCACCTCTACGAGATCAGACAGCCCCTCTTCAACGGGTCGGACATAGGCGTCGAGCTCTTCGGTTTTGGCCAATTTATCAATGGTTTCCACGGTGATGCCGTCGTCTGCATCCCACGGACCGGACCAGTTCCGGCGCAGCCATTGGACATGGCCGAAACAGCCCAAAACCTCACCCAAATCGCGAGCAATGGCGCGGACATAGCCGCCCTTGCCGCACACCATTTCAAGGACCACATGATCCGTGTCCGGTCGTTCGATCAGGGTCAGTTCATCGACATACAAAGGCCGGGCGGCAATTTCAAAATCTTCATCGGCGCGGGCCAATTTATAGGCGCGCTCGCCGTCAATTTTCACCGCCGAAAACTTTGGCGGCACCTGCATGATGTCACCCACGAACTGCGGCAAGGCGGCTTCGATTTCTGCGTCAGTTGGGCGGGCATCGCTCTCGGAGATCACCTCGCCTTCGGCGTCATCGGTGTTGGTTGATTGGCCCAAGCGCACGGAAAAACGGTATGATTTCAACGCATCCGTGATGTAAGGCACGGTTTTTGTCGCCTCACCCAGCGCCACGGCCAAAACACCGGTGGCCTCTGGATCAAGGGTGCCTGCGTGTCCGGCCTTTTGCGCGTTCAACGCCCAGCGCACTTTGTTGACAACCGAGGTCGAGGTGATGCCAGCAGGCTTGTCCACGACCAGCCAGCCGTGAACCTCGCGGCCCTTTTTACGACGCGTCATTACTCTTCTTCATCCCCATCGGGGGTGTCATCAGGCGTATCTCGTTTTTGAATATCGCGCTGAACCCGTTCGTCGGAAAAAATCCGGCGGGTCTCGTCCATCCGGTCAAACGTATCGTCCAAGGCAAAGCGCATTTCGGGCGTGTGTTTGATGCCCAAAGCCTTGCCGACCTGATGGCGAATTTCGCCTTTGTTGCGGCGCAAGGCCTCAAGCGCGGCCTCGGCATCTTTGCCCCCAAGCGGCAAGATATAGGCGGTTGCGACCCGAAGGTCTGAGCCCACACGCACCTCGCCCACCGTGATCGACATCATGGTGAGATCGGGGTCGTGAATTTCACCGCGCGCAAGCATCTCTGACAGACGACGCCGAATGGCCTCGCCGATGCGCAGGGTACGATGCGAACCGCTGGGTCCGCCGGAATGAGAACGTTTTGCCATGGCCGCGAGATAATCCCGATTGACCTTTCATGCAAGCGGGCTTTGCCAAACTCTTCGCCGCGCGCTAAACCACGCCAACACATTCGTCAGGAGACCAAAGACATGAGTGACATCCCCGGCACCCTCCCCGGTATCGTGATCACCGGCGCGTCCGGCCGTATGGGCCAGATGTTGATCAAGACCATTGTGGCCTCTGATAAATGTAAACTCGTGGGCGCGATTGAGCGCACGGGGCATGATTGGGTCGGGCGCGATGTCGGCGAGGCTATGGGGGGCAGCGCGCTGGGCGTTGCGGTCACTGATGATGCGTTGGAGGCATTTTCTCAGGCGCAAGCCGTGATTGATTTCACCGCCCCCGCCGCCACGGTCGAATTTGCAGCCCTTGCCGCGCAGGCGCGGTGCGTCCTTGTGATCGGCACCACAGGGCTGAGTGAGGATGACTTGAACAAGCTGTCGCTTGCGGCGCATCACGCCACGATCATTCGGGCGGGCAATATGTCTCTTGGGGTGAACCTTTTGACAAAACTCACAAAAATGGTCTCTGCCGCCTTGGATGCCGATTACGATATCGAAATCATTGAAGCGCATCACAACAAAAAAGTCGATGCCCCCTCTGGCACGGCTTTGATGCTGGGCGAGGCCGCCGCCGAAGGGCGTGGGGTGTCGCTTAACGATGTGCGCGAGTCTGGACGGGATGGCATTACGGGGGCGCGCAAACGCGGTGACATCGGGTTTTCGGCCATTCGTGGTGGTGACATTATCGGCGAACATGACGTGATGTTCGCGGGCGAGGGTGAGCGGATCATCCTGCGCCATGTGGCCTCGGATCGGTCGCTTTTTGCCAAAGGCGCGCTGAAGGCCGCGATCTGGGGGCAGGGGCAAAAGCCGGGCGAATATGACATGCTCGACGTGCTTGGGCTTTGATCCCGTCTTTATCGTGATCTCAATACTCAAAAGAAAGCCCGCAGAAATCTGCGGGCTTTTATTTTAAAACTCAGCATTAAAAATCAATCGCGAGGCCCTTTTTCTCCCAATCGCCATAGCGCACGGGTTCTGGGCCCTCACGACCGCCCAACTCAATTGGCATCTGTGCCAACGCCGCTTCGCGGGCTTTGCGACGCTCTTCGGCTTCGGCCAAAGCGCGCTGAGCGGCGGCGGGCAAATCCGTCTTTGTATCTAGGGCGGGCTTTTGTGTGTCGTCGCTCATCGAGAAATCCTTGTCCGGCTTGCCCTTCTGATATACTCGCCAATGCCATGAAAACAAGATCAACCAACACCCCATCCCCTGTTGCGGGGCTTGAAGCCCGGCGTGCCGCTCTGGCGCTGCTTGACGCCATTTTGGTGGAAAAGCGGCTTTTGTCCGAAGTGCTCCTGCTGCGCACCAAAGACCTGTCGCCCGAAGACCGCGCCCGCGCGCAGCGATTGGTGAGCGAATGTTTGCGGGTGATGGACCGTTGTGACCGGATGCTTGGCCCGCATTTGACCAAACGCCCCGCGCCGCATGTGATGAATGCGCTGCGCCTTGGGGTGTATGAGATCTGCGCCGTGAATGAGGCCGCGCATGGTGTGGTAAATGCCTATGTCGCTTTGATGCAAGAACGCGCCAAGGCCAGCCATTTCAAAGGCTTGGTCAACGCGGTTCTGCGCAAAATCGACGCCAGCAAAGACAAATGGGACGTGCTGCCCGCACCGATGATGCCGAAATGGCTGCGCAAACCGTTGATCGCGGATTTCGGCAAAGAGACTGTGGCTTTGATGGAAGTGGCCCATGCCAAGGGTGCGCCGCTGGATTTGAGCGTCAAAGATGACGTGGCCGGATGGGCCGAGACGCTGGGCGGCACGGTCCTGCCGACAGGCTCTCTGCGACTTGATCCGTCGGTTCAGGTCACCAAGCTTGAGGGATTCGCCGAAGGCGCATGGTGGGTGCAAGACGCCGCTGCCGCTTTGCCTGCGCGCATCCTCGCGCCGCGCTCAGGTGAGCGTGTGTTGGATATGTGTGCCGCACCGGGCGGCAAAACCATGCAGCTTTCTGCGGCTGGGGCCATTGTGACGGCGCTCGATATTTCCGAATCCCGGATGAAGCGCGTGCAAGAAAACCTGACGCGCTGTGGCTTGAGTGCCGAGATCGTCGTCAGTGATGCGCTTGAATATGAGGGTGGGCCGTTCGATGCGATCCTGCTCGACGCGCCCTGTACGGCGACGGGCACCATCCGGCGTCACCCGGACCTGCCGCAGGTCAAGGATGGCTCCGATTTTCCCGGCCTGTTCGAGTTGCAAGAGCATCTGATTGACCGGGCTTTGGGCCTACTCAAACCCGGTGGACGGCTGATTTATTGCACCTGTAGCTTGCTCATTGATGAGGGCGAAGAACAGGTGCGCGATGCCAAATTGCGCCACCCTGATTTGGTTGTTGATCTTGATGCGCTCAAGATCGAGGGCGTTGATCCCGACTGGATCGGTGACGAAGGGCTACGAACACGGCCTGACTATTGGGCGGATTTTGGCGGATTGGACGGATTCTTTATCACGGTTCTGCGCCGGGGCTAAAATCGCGGCCATTTCCCAATGACATCCCGGCCCCCGCCCGCTATCTTTGTAGCTAAACGAAAATGACCCGAAAACAGGGTGAGGCAGGCCCGAATGTCAGACAGCGAGGATTGGCGCGCAAAGACCGTTCGCCGCATGAATCAGTTTCATGCGTGGCGTGCCGCGCGTTCAAAGCCCGCGACCGGATTTGTTTCACAGCCTGAACCCAAATCCATCGGCTCTTTTGCGCGGGGACGGCAACTCATCGCCGGAAATTTTCTGTTTTCAGGGTTTTTGATTGAGGCGCCGAACACGTCGATTTGGGATTTGGACGCGCCGAGTTCCGCCTTTGTCGAAGAGTTGCATGGCTTTGCCTGGATGGATGATCTGGCTGCCGTTGGCGACATCAATGCGCGCACACGGGTTCAGGACTGGATCGAGGTCTGGATGGACCGCTATGCGCGCGGATCGGGGCCGGGATGGACGCCGGATCTGACCGGGCGTCGCCTGATCCGTTGGATCAATCACGCGCTGTTTTTTCTGTCGGGTCGGGAGGCGGAGGTCTCCAATGCCTTTTATCAAACCCTTGCCCAGCAAACGATTTTTCTGTCACGCCGTTGGCAAACGGCCAGTCCGGGCCTGCCACGGTTTGAGGCGTTGACCGGGTTGATTTACGCCGGGTTGTCGCTTGAGGGCATGGAGGAACATGTGTCCCCCGCCGTCACTGCGCTGGCGCATGAATGCGAGACTCAGATTGATGCAGAAGGCGGTCTGCCGACCCGCAACCCCGAAGAGTTGTTGGAAGTGTTCACACTTTTGACCTGGGCCGCGAGCGCTTTGTCCGAGGCCGGGAAAATCGCCGAAGAGGCGCATTTGGCCGCGATAGACCGCATTGCCCCGACCCTGCGTGCGTTGCGCCATTCCGATGGCGGCTTGGCGCGGTTTCATGGCGGCGGACGTGGCACAGAGGGCCGGTTGGACCACGCTTTGGCCTCGTCGGGCAACAAGGTCGCGCCGGGCGAAGAGCTGCATATGGGCTATCTCAGGCTCTCGGCGGGACGCACGTCGATCATCGTCGATGTGGCCCCGCCTCCGGCGCTTGAAAGTTCGTTCAATGCCCATGCCTCGACCCTTGCTTTTGAGCTGACATCTGGGCGGCGTCCGTTGATTGTCAATTGCGGGGCAGGGGCAAGTTTTGGCCCGGAATGGCGGCGCGCCGGGCGGGCGACGCCGTCGCATTCGACGCTTGGCATCGAGGGGTTTTCCTCGTCGAGGCTTGGTCCGAAAAAGATCATCGGCGGACATTTGCGCGAATATCTGGTCGATGTGCCGACCGATGTGCGCCTTGAACGCCGGGTCTCGGAGGATGGCGGCGGGTTCGTCGCCGGACACAATGGCTATATGCGCACCCATGGCTTGACCCATGTGCGTCAGATCGAATTGTCACGCGATGGCCGCGGGATTGCGGGCGAAGACACCTTGGCCACGATCACCGCCGCCGATGAGGCGCAATTTGACCGGATGATGGACCGGTTGAAGCTTCAGGGCATCCCGTTTCAGGTCCGGTTTCATCTCCATCCCGACGTGGATGCGGAACTGGATATGGGGGGCGCGGCGGTGTCGATGGCGCTCAAATCCGGCGAGGTTTGGGTGTTTCGCCACGATGGACGGGCGAAATTAAGCCTAGAGCGGTCAGTTTATCTCGAAAAAACGCGATTAAAGCCGCGTGCGGCGAAACAAGTGGTTCTATCTGCGACCGCAATGGATTATGCGACGCGCGTCCGTTGGACTCTCGCGAAAGCGCAGGAAACGCCCACGACGCTCCGCGATCTTGAGATGGACGACGAGACTTTGAGTTGATCAGCGATCTGATCTGACCTGCATTCGAGCTACCTTGGGGACTGCCACATGACCGACCTTTACCCTGTGCGTCGCGCACTTCTTTCCGTTTCTGACAAAACCGGCCTTATCGAGCTGGGCCGCGCCTTGGCCGGAAAGGGTGTCGAGCTTTTGTCCACGGGCGGCTCCGCCAAAACGCTGCGCGATGCGGGTTTGGAGGTGAAAGACGTCTCTGAGGTGACGGGGTTCCCGGAAATGATGGACGGTCGGGTCAAAACGCTGCACCCGAAAGTGCATGGCGGTCTTTTGGCGCTGCGTGACAATGCCGAACATGTCAAAGCGATGGACGAGCACGGGATTGGCGGTATCGACCTTTTGGTGGTGAACCTCTACCCGTTTGAGGCCGCTTTGGCGCGGGGTGCCGACTATGATGAGATGATCGAGAACATCGACATTGGCGGGCCCGCGATGATCCGTGCCTCGGCCAAGAACCACGGGTTTGTCGCCACTGTGGTCGATGTCGAAGATTACGATGCGCTGATTGCCGAGCTTGAGGCAAATGACGGCCAGACCACCTATGCGTTCCGTCAAAAGCTGGCGCAAATCGCCTATGCCCGCACCGGTGCTTATGACGCCGCAGTGTCCAATTGGATGGCGGATGCGATTGGCGAGACCGCGCCGCGCCGCCGCGTGGTGGCTGGTCAGATCAAACAGACCCTACGCTATGGTGAAAACCCGCACCAATCTGCGGCGTTTTACACCGATGGCTCGGACCGTCCCGGTGTGGCGACGTTCACTCAGCATCAGGGCAAAGAATTGTCCTACAACAACATCAACGACACCGATGCGGCGTTTGAATTGGTGGCCGAATTCGACCCGGCGGAAAGCCCCGCTGTGGCGGTGATCAAACACGCCAACCCATGCGGCGTGGCCAAGGGCGCGACGCTTTTGGAAGCCTATCAAAACGCATTCGATTGTGACCGCACCTCGGCGTTCGGCGGCATTGTGGCGCTGAACCAAGCCTTGGACGCAGAAACTGCCAAAGCCATCACCGAGATTTTCACCGAAGTGGTGATTGCCCCCGGCGCGTCAGATGAGGCGAAAGCGATTTTTGCCACCAAAAAGAACCTGCGCCTGTTGACCACCGAAGGCCTGCCGCAGGTGTTGGCCAAGCTGAACACCATTCGTCAGGTCGCGGGCGGCTACCTGTTCCAAGACAAGGATGCGGGTTTTGTCGGCATGGATGATTTGAAAGTCGTCACCGAGAAAGCGCCGACACCCGAGCAGATGAAAGACCTGTTGTTCGCGTGGAAAGTGGCCAAACACGTCAAATCCAACGCCATCGTTTACGTCAAAAACCAAGCCACTGTTGGCGTTGGTGCGGGGCAAATGTCGCGTCTCGACTCCGCATTGATCGCGGCGAAAAAGGCCGAACGTATGGCCGAGGCCATGGGCCTGCCGCAGCCGTTGACCATTGGCTCCGCCGTGGCGTCTGATGCGTTCTTCCCCTTCCCTGACGGGTTGTTGGAAGCGGCGGCAGCAGGCGCGACCTGTGTCATTCAACCGGGTGGCTCGATGCGTGACAACGAAGTGATTGATGCCGCAAACGAGGCCGGGCTTGCCATGGTTTTTACCGGCATGCGTCACTTCCGTCACTAAGGATACCAGAATGCGGATCACGACTTATGCAGCGCTGATCACCTTTGTGATCGACCAGCTCAGCAAATGGGTCGTGGTTCATGCGCTCAATCTGAGATCGGTGGGGGAGATCGAGGTCTTCCCCCCCTATATTGTGTTTCGGATGGCATGGAATCGCGGGGCGAATTTCGGGCTTTTCGCGGAACATGGCGCGCTTTTGCGCTGGGGTTGGGTGATCCTGGCGGTGGTGATTTCGGCTTGGGTTCTGAGCTGGGTCAAACGCGAAAACTTCACGCGCCTTGGTCAAATCAGTGCCGGGCTTTTGATTGGTGGTGCGTTGGGCAATGCCTTGGATCGCATCCTTTATGGCGCTGTGGCGGATTTTCTCAACACCTCCTGTTGCGGTTTCAGAAACCCCTATGCGTTCAATGTCGCCGATATTGCCATTTTTGCCGGCGCCTTTGGTCTCATCCTTTTCACCGGCGAGCGCAAAAACCGCGCGTGACCTTGGTCGCGCCTTGGTCTAAACATAGCTCTGACGCGATGGTGCGGAGGAAAGTCATATGGTTTCAAAATCGGTTCGTATGGGCATGTGCCTTTTGGCTTTGACAGTGCTTGTGGCCTGTGGCCAGAGCCGCGCATTGACCCCGAATGCGGTTAAAACCGGACCGGATGAGTTTGGCCTCGTTCCGAACAAAACGCTTCAGCAGCCCGCAAGTTTTTCCTCTCTGCCCGTGCCAACGCCGGGAGGGACCAATCTGACGGATGCGACGCCGAAAGCGGATGCGATTTTGGCGCTTGGGGGGCGTGTGCCGCCCGCAACCGGGATTGATGGCGGCATCGTCAGCTACGCCTCTCGCTACGGCGTGGACCCTTTGATTCGCACGGACTTGGCGACATCGGACGCCCGCCGCAGTAAAGCCCGCTCTGGCTTCCTTGGACTTGGTGGCAAATCCTATGAACGGGCCTACCGCGGTCTTGCTCTGGATGCTGTCGCCGAATGGGAACGCTTGCGTGCTTTGGGCATTGTGGTGCCCTCCGCGCCACAGGATTAAAGCGTTCCGCCATAAACCTGAATCACGGGTTTACGGCCGAACGTCCACTCAATTGATATGTCTGGCAGCGTCACGCCTTTCCCCTATCTCAGATGAAAGGCGTGACGCTTTAAACCCGCCTCCCGATTGATCAAATCCCCGTCACCCCACCTTGCCCTTCACGCGCTTTGCGCGCAACTATGGGCCTGTCGTCCGCGAACGGACCCGACAAAGAAGGTGACCGGATGAAACATGGCCTGATCGCAGCCTTGATTGCGTTTTCTACCCCCGTTTTTGCGGCAGATGTCAGCACATATACGCTCGACAACGGTATGCAGGTTGTGGTGCTCGAAGATCACCGGGCCCCCGTTGTGGCCCACACTGTGTGGTACAAAGTGGGAGCCGCCGATGAACCCATGGGCAAAAGCGGCATCGCGCATTTTCTTGAGCATTTGATGTTCAAAGGCACTGATAAAATGGCCGCAGGCGAGTTGTCCGAGACAGTGACGCGCAATGGCGGATCGGACAATGCCTTCACCTCATGGGATTACACCGCCTATTATCAACGCATTGCCGCGGATCGGCTGGGCCTGATGATGGAAATGGAAGCGGACCGGATGCGTCATCTTCAAATGACCGAAGAGGATGTCGCGACCGAGCGTCAGGTGGTTTTGGAAGAGCGCAACCAGCGCACGGACAATGACCCCGGTGCCCTGTTTCGCGAACAAACCCGCGCCGCGCAATATATGAACCATCCTTATGGCGTCCCGGTGATCGGTTGGCGGCATGAGATGGAACAGCTCAATCGTGAGGACGCCTTCGCCTTTTATCATCGTTATTATGCCCCCAATAATGCGATCTTGGTTGTGGCCGGGGATGTCGATCCCGATGCGGTTTATGAGCTGGCCAAAACCTATTACGGCCCGATTGAGCCAACGCCAAATTTAGGTCCGCGTGTGCGCCCCTCTGAGCCGCCGCAATTGGCCGAACGACGTTTGACGATGTCGGACGCGCGCGTGGCGCAGCCCTCTGTGGCGCGGACCTATCTGGCCCCGGAACGCAATCCCGGCGATCAAAAAACAGCCGCCGCCCTGAGCATTCTGGCGGAGCTTTTGGGAGGCAATTCAACGACCTCCTTTCTGGCGCGCACGCTCACGTTTGAAAATCCCAAGGCGATTTATGCGGGCGCCTATTATGATGGCTCTTCCATTGATGAGGGTACTTTCAGTCTGGTGATGGTGCCAAAGCCGGGGGTGTCTCTGCAAGAAGGCGAGGAGGCGCTGGACGCCGCCGTTGCCAAATTCATGGCAGAGGGGATTGATCTGGACGAATTGGCGCGGCTCAAAACCCAACTGCGCGCCGGACGTATTTATGCCGAAGACAACATCGAAGGGCTCGCGCGTCAATATGGCGAAGAACTGGCGATTGGCCTGTCGATTGAGGACATTGAGGCCTGGCCGGATAGTCTTCAGGCGGTGACGCCGGAAGATGTGATGGCGGCCGCCGCAGAGGTGTTTGACCGCCGTCATGCGGTGACGGGATGGTTGATGCCGGAGCAACAACCCGAGACACAACAAGGGGCAGACGGATGAAACATTTCGCAGTCGCGCTGATGGCGCTGGTTTGGTTCGCACTCCCCGTGCAAGCCGCCGTTGAGGTCCAGGACATCACCACGCCGGGCGGGATCAATGCCTGGTTGGTCGAGGAACACTCGATCCCCTTCACAGCCCTTGAAATCAGCTTTCGCGGCGGCACGGTCTTGGATCGTCCCGGCAAACGCGGGGAGGTCAATTTGATGATGGCGACCTTGGAAGAGGGTGCGGGTGACATGGATGCACAGGGCTTTGCCAAAGCCCGCGACGCCTTGGCCGCGAGTTTTGATTTCGGCGCTTATAGCGATTCGGTCACCATTTCCGCCCGATTTTTGACGGAGAACCGCGATGAAGCGATGCAGCTTTTGCGTCAGGCCCTGATGGAGCCGCGCTTTGACCAAGATGCGGTGGATCGGGTGCGCGGGCAGGTGATGTCGATCTTGCGAAATGCTGAAACCGATCCCGGCGACATGGCCTCTAAGGCGTTCAATGCGATGGGTTTTGGCGACCACCCCTATGGCAGCGACGACAATGGCACATTTGACAGCGTCGCAGGTCTGACCCGCGACGATATGTTTGCTGCAAAGTCCCGTGTGATGACCCGCGATCGGATTTATGTTGGAGCGGTGGGGGATATTTCGGCTCAGGAGCTGTCCACACTTTTGGATGATCTGCTTGGCGATCTTCCCGCCACTGGGCCAAAGTTGCCGAACCGCGTTGACCCTGCTCTGGCGGGTGGCATCACGGTTGTGCCGTTTGAAACACCGCAATCCGTTGTAATTTTTGGTCAAAAGGGCATTCGGCGCGATGATCCAGATTTCATCCCGGCCTATATCGCCAATGAGATCTTGGGTGGCGGGGCGGATTCCCGGCTGATGCGTGAGGTGCGTGAAAAGCGCGGGCTGACCTATGGGATTGGGGCTTATCTTGTCGCTTTTGACCATTCCGAGCTGATCATGGGGCAGTTTTCATCGGGCAATGGTTCGGTCTCCGAGGCGGTGGATGTGGTCAAGCAGGAATGGGCCAAAATCGCCGCCGATGGCATCACTGAGGAAGAGCTTGATATGGCTAAAACCTATCTGACCGGCGCCTATGCGTTGCGGTTTGATGGCAATGGCCCGATTGCGCGCATTCTTGTCGGCATGCAAATGGATGGGCTGTCCAAGGACTATATTGCCACGCGCAATGATTTGGTGAATGCCGTCACGCTTGATCAAATCAACCAGGTGATCAAACGGATTTATGATCCTGAAACGCTGACATTTGTCGTCGTTGGTCAGCCGGATGGACTTCAAACCAACTGAGCTGGCGGATGAAACGGCACGTCGAAATGTCGTGGTCGAATCGGAGAGGATTATGCTACCTCTAGTGGCATGAATTTACCTCACCGCAACATAAGCCAAGATGAACCGCGCTCCCAATCGCGTCCTGTGATCCGTCAACTCGACGAGGGCGCGATCAACCGCATTGCAGCGGGCGAGGTGGTCGAACGGCCTGCCTCCGCTGTCAAAGAGCTGGTGGAAAACGCCATTGATGCGGGGGCGCGCCGGGTTGAGATCGACTATGCCGATGGCGGAAAAACCCTCATTCGGGTGAGTGATGACGGCTGTGGCATGACGGGTGACGACTTGCCCTTGGCCCTGTCGCGTCATGCCACGTCAAAAATCGACGGTTCCGACCTGTTGGACATTCACACCTTTGGCTTTCGCGGTGAGGCTCTGCCCTCTTTGGGTGCTGTCGGACGGCTCAAAATCACCTCTCGGGTCGAGGGTGGCGAGGGTGTCACCCTGTCGGTGTCTGGCGGGCATATGGACCCGGTGAAGCCCGCCGCCTTGACGCGCGGCACCGTGGTTGAGCTGAGTGATTTGTTTTACGCCACGCCGGCGCGGTTGAAATTCCTGCGCACGGACCGGGCTGAGGCACAGGCGATTTCGGACGTGATCAAACGTCTGGCGATGGCCGAACCCTATGTCGGCTTTACCCTACGCGATGTATCGGGTGGCGGCGAGGGTCGGGTGGTGTTCCGGGTTGATCCTGAAAACGGCGATATGTTCGACGCGCTGCACGGGCGTCTGGCCAAGGTTTTGGGCAAAGAGTTTGCCGAAAATGCTTTGGCGATTGATGCCGAGCGCGAGGGTTTGACGCTGACCGGCTATGCTGCGCTGCCGACCTATTCACGCGGCTCCGCGGTCTCGCAGTTTCTCTTCGTCAATGGCCGTCCGGTGCGCGACAAACTTTTGGTCGGGGCACTGCGCGGGGCCTATTTTGATTTTCTCTCGCGCGATCGCCATCCGGCGGCCTGTTTGTTCCTTGAATGCGATCCGCATTTGGTCGATGTGAACGTGCATCCGGCAAAATCCGAGGTGCGGTTTCGTGATCCTGGGATCGCGCGCGGCTTGATCGTTTCTGCCTTGCGTCATGCTTTGGCAGGGGCGGGACATCGGGCATCGACCACGGTGGCGCATGCCACATTGGGGGCGATGCGGCCGGAGGTGACGGAACCGCGAGTCTATCAAATGGACCGGCCTTCGATGGGCGGATACGCTGCGCCTTATCGCCCGTCATCCGAGGCGACGGCGCAAAGCTATGCCTGGCAAGCGCCGGAGCACCCCGTGCGCAATGAGACGCCGGGGTTTGCCGAAATGTCTGTGCCCTCTGCGCGGATGGAACGGGTTGCGCAACAGCCCGAAACCGAGGCCTTGCCTTTGGGGGCGGCGCGCGCGCAGGTACATGAAAACTACATTATCGCCCAGACGGAACGGGGCATCGTGATCGTCGACCAACATGCGGCACATGAGCGGCTGGTCTATGAGAAACTGAAACACCAGATGGCGGAACATGGTGTCAGATCACAGGCGCTTTTGATCCCCGAAGTGGTGGATCTTTCTGCCAATGATGCGCAGATGCTTTTGGATCTGGCCGAGGATCTGGCCCGGCTTGGGCTGGTGATCGAACCCTTTGGCGGTGGCGCGATTGCGGTGCGTGAAACGCCTGCGGTGCTGGGCCGCGTCGATGCCAAGGCGATGATCAACGACATTTTGGATGAGCTGGCGGATCTGGGTGACAGCTTTACGATTCAGGCGCGGATCGAGGCGGTGTTGTCGCGTGTGGCATGCCATGGCTCGATCCGCTCAGGTCGCCGGATGCTGGCCGAGGAAATGAACGCCTTGCTGCGCGAAATGGAGGCCACGCCGCATTCCGGTCAGTGCAACCATGGCCGACCGACCTATGTCGAGTTGAAGCTTTCTGACATTGAACGCCTGTTTGGACGGACCTGATGGATAAGATTACGGAGGCGGGGTTGGCGTTGGATCAGATGATGATCTTGATTTTTGGTGGCATTGCGGCGCTGGTTTTGATCATGGTGATTTTGCTGTTTGTGTCGGTGCGCCGCTCTGGCGCTGCGATGCGCATGAGCGGACCAATGATGCATCAAATGGGACAATTGGGCCAAACGGTGCAACACCTCTCTGATGGCCAACACCAACTCGCCGGCGGGCTTCAACACGTCTCTGAGGCGCAAGCCGCCGCGCAAAGCCATATGATCCAGATGATGGAAAAGCGGTTGTCGGATGTGTCTTTGGCGATGTCTGAGAACCTTCAGGGGTCGGCGCGGCGCACGGCGCACTCATTAGGCGAGCTTCAGCAACGGCTGGAGACGATTGATAAGGCGCAGGCGAATATCGAAAAGCTGTCGGGCAATGTCTTGTCGCTGCAAGACATCTTGTCGAACAAGCAAACCCGTGGTGCCTTTGGGGAAATTCAGCTCAATGACATCGTCAGCAAGGCGCTGCCGAAAGACAGCTATACGTTGCAGGCGACGCTGTCGAATGGGCGGCGCGCCGATTGTTTGATCCACCTGCCAAACCCGCCGGGCCCGATTGTGGTCGATAGCAAATTCCCGCTTGAGGCCTATGAAGCGCTGCGGCGCGCGGACACGCAATGGGAGCTGAACGAGGCGGCGAAAATGATGCGGACCTCGGTGAAAAAGCACATTTCAGACATTTCCGACAAATACATCCTTGAAGGCGAAACTGCCGATGGGGCGTTGATGTTTTTGCCCTCTGAGGCGGTCTATGCCGAGCTTCACGCCAATTTCCCGGAGCTGGTGCGCGAAGGGTTTGATAAAAAGGTCTGGATCGTGTCGCCCACCACCTGCATGGCGACGCTTCACACGATGCGGGCGATTCTCAAAGACGCCCGGATGCGCGAACAGGCGGGGGCCATTCGCAAGGAATTGTCGCTTTTGTCCGGGGATGTGGAACGGTTGGGGCAGCGGGTTGGCAATCTGGACCGGCATTTTGGCCAGGCCTCGAAAGACCTTGAAGAGATCAAAATCTCAGCAGAAAAAGCCGGAAAGCGGGCCAATCGACTTGATAATTTCGACTTTGAGGAGCTTGCACCTGATGCGGAAGTGGTGCGTGTGCCGAGCGTCGGAGCGATTGCGCCAAAGCTCTGAGCAGGGTAGGCTTTTCGTGTGTTGACCTGTGTCATGTCAGTCTGATGCCGGATGTTGCACAGTGATTTACCACAGACGGACCAGATATTTACGCACAGTCGGAGGACGCGAAAGATGGATATCAGCCCAAACAAAGTTGCCTTTGTGATCGTCCGCGCCCGCGAACTTGGCGCGAAGGTGGGGCGCTGGGATACGCCGTCCGATGATGCCGATGCGGATACGATCCTTGAATCCCGGTCCTCCGATGGCACAGAGCGCGAATTGGCCAGCTTTATCCGTGGCCTGAACGATGATGAGAAATCCGCTTTGGTGGCGATCATGTGGATCGGGCGCGAGACCTTTGATGATTATGACGAGGCGTTTGAAACCGCGAAGACGGAGGCCACAGCCCCGACGGATCGCTACCTTTTGGGCATCCCGCTTTTGTCGGATTATCTTGAAAGCGGGCTTGAAACGCTTGGGGTCGACCCTTCTGAGTTTGAGGATGAAATTTATCGCAAGCTGTGAGGCATGCCACGTCGAAGGTCCTTTGGAGCTTGTGAACGTCTTAGATATCCGGATTAGGCTAAGCGCCGTAAGAGTGTGGCGTAATAGTCGGCTTCGACGCCCGTGCCGAACTGGGCAAACAGATGTTCAAGACGTTCCGCTGCACGGATGTTGAGCCCGGCACGGATCAAAATGCGGATTTGGGTCAAAAGCCCCGCCTCGCTGTTGGGAACAAGGGCAAGTTTTCCAATATCCAAGAGCCCGTCATCGACAAATTTTGACACTTGGGCCACAAGACCCCGGTTGTAAAACTGTCCCGAAAGCAGGAGCCGCAGCGCCGCCTTTTGCATTGGCTCGCCAAGGAAGGGCGCAAGAAGCGCCACGCGCTCGGCAAGATCGGGCATCTCTTGCTCAAGCTGGCGCATGAGGTGAAGGGCAGGGTGGCCCATCGCGCGAGCATTCACACCGGCAAAAAACGCGCCAAGCTCCGCCACATGATTGGGCACCGAGGTTTGTGCCGTAATTTGGGCGGTGGATTTGCCTTTATGATCATGCAGGCCCAAAAGCAGGCTGATCAATGTGCTGCCTTCGACGGAATAGCTGGGGAAATGTAAAAACCGTTCGGGCAGTTCGCTGATCACGCAATCGGGTTTGACAAGCTGCACCATCGCCGGATCGACAGTGGTGCCATAGCAAAACACCACTTCTTCGAAATCGGAGGCATAGGCCGGAACGAGGCGCGTTGAAAACGAGGTGCCAAAGGCCAGACAGCGCCCTTTTCCTTTGGGATTATAAAGCACCAGGACGTTACCGTGGTTCAAAATCAGGCTGGCAAAAACGTTGAAATACGAGGTTTCCTGTCCAAACATGCGCCGCCGTTCGGCGTTGACCACATCGTGGTATGAGCCAATCGACAGATCGCCGGTTTCACTGTCGAGCGACGGTTGATAGGCCAGATCCAAATCGCGGGTTCGACCGATCCGACCACGCAGCGTCTTGTAACATTCAAGCGCAGCGGGTTGGGTCCAATGTGAATCGCGCCCAGTGTAAACCGTGCCCCCCTGAGCCTTATAATCGCGCAATTCCTCAAGCGGGTAGTGATATCCGGGGGCCATTTGGCCCAATACCTCACGCACCGGGCGGGCTGCGCTGATCTCAATCCCGTCGGGTAGATTTTCAGGATAAACACAATGCGCTTCGGGGACAATGATGCCGAGGAACGGCACGCTCAAACGTTCAATCACCATACGATTGTGACGGTGGACCGAGAGGGCTGAGCGGAGCAAAGGGACTTCGCCCGCCAAATGGCCGAGCAAGTTGTTTGAGTCTTTGCCGTTCAAAAAAAGAAAGCCATTGCGACCCATCATAGCTTTTTCGGAAATCGTCATATTGTCGTCCTGTGCGAATTAATGCCATTGTCGCCAGAGACCTGTGGCGCCTATCGTTGACGGGTTTGATAATGGAGAAAGCGTTGATCCGCACCAAGAAACTAATCCTGCATATCGGCTCGTGGAAGACTGGCCCGACATCCATTCAAAGCTATCTCAGCGGCAAATATCAGCAGTTGAAAGCGGATAAAGTTCTCTACCCCATGACCAGTCGGCGCCGCGCCGATGGCGGTGTCGATGCGGCGCATCACCGGCTTCGCATGCTGTTGGATGGCGCAGATGGGGCGATGACGCTACAGGTGGCGGGTGTGTTGGACCGTATGGCTGTGGAGCTGAAGCAAGCCCAATGCGAGACGCTGTTGTTGTCGTCTGAAACCTTTATGGATTTTCGTCGTCCCGAAACGCTGCGTCGCTACATTGAGGCCGATGAGGTTCAGATTGTGGCCGTGTTTCGAAATCAGGCCGAGTTCATCTCTTCCATGTATTATACAGAGGTGTGCCATCGGAAGGTGATCGACCTGCCAATGGACTATCTGGATGGGTTTAACGGCAATCTTCTGGATTATGCGAGTTGTCTGGTGCCTTGGCGCAGGGCTTGGCCAGAGGCACAGTTCTCCGTGTCCTTGTTTGAGCGCGGGACGCCCGCCCGCGATTTTCCTGCGGCTCATATGATGGCGCAGATCGGGTTGAACTGGCCACGCAAAAGATTGCCTTCGTGCTTTTCCATGCTGGAGTGGTTGATGACCATCAGGCGCAGGCCAATCCCGGTCTGTTCGGACAGCTTGCGCAGGAAGCCATAAAACGCCAAATAGCCGCCAAACAAGATTTCGGGCAGGAAATCGGGCACCAGCACCAAAAGCCCTCCCGGTCCCTGCGCCTCAGTGCGGCGAACCTTCACCTTCCCACCATAAAATTCCATGGCATTGAGCATGTCGAGGGCTGCGAGGGCGGTCACGCCGGGCAGGTTATCTTCCAAGGCCAAGCGGGTTTCGGCCTCTTGTTCGGCACTCTTTTTCTCCGCCAATGACTTTAGATATTGGTCATGCGAGACGACATGTCGAACCTCTTTGGTCTGAACCAGCAAGAAATGTTGAAAGCCTGAGGCGATCAGGTTTTCCCCGATGGCTATTGTGACATCCTCGTATAGATCGCGGTATCCCGACTCCGAAAACTCTGCGGATGGGGAAAGCTCTTCTTGTGTGACCTGGCTGAAATAGTAATCCACCACGGTCGGGTAGCCAGCCATTCGTGCGCCGTAGGTTTTTTCAAGAAAGCGGCGATCCAGAGCGAGATAGGTCTGACGGGCCAAGTTGATCTGGGACTTGGTAAAGGGGTGCCGACCGGTTTCGTTCACCCCAAATTCCAGCCAGTGACGAAAGCCCGTCTCACCGGAGGCCTGTGTCAGGTTCTTACGGACATCCGTGTTTTTCTTACGATAGAGAATTTCGGAGAACCCATCATGGGGATCATGGCCCAGAAACCCACCGAGACGCCGATAAAAGTCGAGAGGGCCTTCGCCTTCCAGGCCATGTTGCGCAATTTCGTCACGATAGGTTGTCTCATACCAAGCAGCGTCAAATCCCTCTGCCACGAGGAGATCAATGACATTTTGGGTGTCTGCGATGGTATCTTGGGTGTCCATGGACCGATCTCACTTTGCTTTAAAACGAATGCCTCTGGTTCCCCCAGATGCGTTTTGGTTGTGTTTGGTGAAAGTCTTGCCAATTTGAAATGCAACAATGGTTGGGCTTTGACTGGGCTGTGGTTTAAATAATCGGAGGACAACGTGACCCGTGTTGTACCGCCTGTTCGGCATCCCCGCGCGGGCGAATTTTCTTAAGAAAATACATACTTGAAATCTTCACCCCTTAAATCCTGCCCACGCTTTGGTCCCGCGCAGGGCGTCTTTTTACCATGTTCCATGTGGATACCACGCCGCGACAGATGGGCGCAAGAATGCCGTATCCTTCGCCGGAGCGTCTGAAAAGGCGCGTAGATGTGATGCGTTTGGGGGGGGCAGTTCAGAGAGAACACAAAAAAACCGCCCGTGAAACACGAGCGGCTTTTTTTGATCGCTGCTGATCTCAGCCCTGACGGGCTTTGAAACGGCGCTGCGTCTTGTTGATCACGTACACGCGGCCTTTACGGCGCACGACGCGGC
>ERZ1673962.149-NODE-149-length-58473-cov-35.008063_pt1 | contig 58473 bp, 50 predicted proteins | sample MGYA00580188_ERZ1673962 | MGnify/ENA primary metagenome ERZ1673962 (study PRJEB41334, sample SAMN05608104) | rock metagenome | biome: terrestrial subsurface; feature: shale formation; material: shale | place: USA: Pennsylvania ... | reverse complement strand
TCAGAAATACTGGTGGCTGCATAATGATTGCACTTAATACTTGAATTCGAGAATTGATAATACGCTTTCATAATCGGTAATGATGAAAACCCACCCGCATTTGCAATATACGCTGGAGTTTGTGTTTTTTCTTTCAGCTCAAAGTCAACGCCCATTACCACTTCACCTTGTGCTGGTAATTTAACCACCACCTGTTGCGTATCTTTTAAGGATTTACGTTGCTTAAACTCATCATCTATAACCGCTTTATATTCGCCAGGGCGTAAATCGGTAAACAAATAATAGCCATCATAGGCAGCTTGCGTTTGCGCCACTTGCTTACCTTGTTTATCGAGTAATTTTACGGTAGCAAAAGGCTGTACTTCACTACTGCCTTGCCCATCTTGTTTGTAAACAGTTCCCTCTACTTCACTACTGTGATTAAGCGGTATTTCCATATATTCAACAAAACCGGCACGCGGTGTAATTGAAAAGCCATCGTTGGCGGCAACTAAAAAAGGCTCGCTAATACTACCTGGTTCAATCACTATGTCGGTTGTTAAGTTAGCCGGCATTCCAGATAACAAGGCCATACCATTTTCATCAGTAACGGCCCTTCGATGGTTTTGTAGCCCTTTAATTTTTACACCTTCTAAATTTTGCTCACCATCATCATAAAAACCATTGTTATTTTCATCAAGATAAACATGCACCATTAACGAACCATTATTCACCAAACTCCGTTTATTAATATAATAATCATTACGTTGGCTATCGTAACCCAAGCTAAAGCGGCTAAATAAACCAACCCGCCATTCATCATCTGAGTTGTAATCAACGCTACCATATAAACTCAAAGAATCTGTATGCCAATTCAATCCTAATTCAGTCGATTTCAAGCCTGTAGATAATTGGTTTTTAAATTTTAATTCACCGTCTAAAGAGTTTAAAAAAAAGCGATTTAACTGCAGCTCATAATCTGTCACTTCTGCATATGGCTCTACGGAATAACCGATACCTAAACGAGCCCCAAAAGAGCCAAAACGTTTTTGTAGTAAGCTCCTGCCTATTATTGTATTACTGGAATCATTGTTAGCATAGTTCCATTGGATGTTGTTATTTATACTAAAACCACCTAATGAATAGTTAAGAATATTGCCAAAAGTGTATCTATCATTTTTTTGATCGTTCTGAGCACTATAAAAATTATTTTGGTAATTTAGGTTACCAAGATAATTACGCATTAAATTTCCTGACATACTAAATGAAATTAACCGAGAGTCGCTGAGTGTTTTCTGTTCACCTACTGAATTAGTAAGTAATTTTGAGGACTTTATAATATCCAGTCTTAAAGACTGTTCATAATACTCAGTTCGCGCGGTAAACCCTAAATCTGTTTCATTATTTTTATTTTGGTTATAGTTAAAATTAATCAAAAATTTATTTAACAGGCTCAAATTGGAACCCAATGTATAAGAATTTAATTCTTCATTACTATCTCTAGTGTTAAACAACGAAGTTCCACCAGTATAAATAGACACATAATCAGAAATACCCTGCTCATATCTACCAGAAAGCAACCAACCACTTTCATTGTTTTTATTATTTTCTAGTAATTTTTCGCCTTGCTGAGTCAGCGATAAATCATAATAAGCTTCACTTCCTTTCAAACTATTTCCATCAATAATAAACTCTTCAACTTTACGCTCAACTTGTCCTTGCGGACCATAAAAAATGAGCTCGAAGGTATTACTACCAAATAAAAGCGAAACATCTTCAAAATAATATCGACCATCAGACAAACTAAGTTGCTGATCAATTAATATATTATTTCTATATAGTTCTACATCCCACCCTGCTGTAATTGCCCCACTGAGCGTTATTAAGTTACCATTAACTTCTTTATATAGTGGCTTATTGTTGATCTTAATTCCACGTGCGTAAGAGCTACTAGGCCCTCCAGCACTTCTTACAGGTAATATATCACCAAACTCAAAATTACTTACACTGAAAGAACTTACATTATTAAATTGACGAGAAAAGCTCAAACGAGAATCACCTAATAAATCTTGACTTTGCCCAGTTAAGTAATATTCAGCGCTTAAATAAGCCAGATCCTGTGATCCGAGAAGAGAATAACCCAGATTATTTCTTGAATTACTAGCTGTCATACTTAACTGTAAATCAGCAACTGGGGTTGATAGGGCTTTATATGGGCTAGCTTTCCAGGGGAGAGTTGGACCCGATGAAGCGCTATTAGCATAAAACTTTCGTTTCTCTCGTTTCATTTTTTGCTCGATTGGCAAAATATTTTGGGGGGTTAAGTTAAGTCTTAGCGCTCCAAAGTCTAACTGAATACCTATGTCAAACCACTTATTTAGTTGCTCTGTAGAGATAAAAACATCTCCATTATCAAGGTAATAATCATCTGAATTAATTGAAAATATATCGTTTTTCACTTTTACAGTAAAAGAAGTAAGGTCTAATTTGAAGTGGTTACTTTTATTAATAAACCACCCTTTAGCTTGTTTAGCTTCATTATTTACTTCAATAGCAAAATCAAGTTGCTCAACCAAGCTACTTAAATCTATCCATGCACTTTCAGGGCTTTTAATTGCTATAACTTCCCCTAAATATAAGTCATCTAACCTTGCAGATAAAACTAGTAGCTCTCCAGTGGGTATACCTGAAGATATTTCCTCAACGTTATCAACGCTTTTATCAGGCAAGGTAGTACTAATTAGATTGTTATTTCTAGAATTATCTAAAAGCGCCCATTTTTTTTTAATATTTGACAATAAATCATACAAATCGGCTTGTGCTTGAGTACCCTCGGCGTATACAGAAGATGCATTAAGTAATAAAGTCAGCAATAAAAATAAACGCATATCTTTAATCAAAAACTAATTTAATAGCGCAGTAGCAGAGCCGTTTTCATCGATGGTAAAGGTTTTATCCACAAAAATGTGTTTGTTATATTTATTTAGTCCTTTATACATTATTCGCAATGTGCCTGGTGGTTGAATCATTTCTGGTTTTAATAGAGACATATTCAGAGTTTTTTGATCTAATTCAGGGTAAATACTAAAATCGTTTAGTATAGAAACTTTTCTTTCTTGTTTACCTGATTTAGCCGTAAAATACGCTTCAACTTTACCAAATGAACTATACTTTCCACTTCGAGACATTAATAATTCAATAGAGTCTACTTGTTTTACTTCATTTTTAACAAGTTTTATATCGTCTATATTTACTTCAGGGTTAACTAGGGTGCCTTGGCGCAAAATAATAGGGATTGAGTAACTCAAAATAAAATTAACATTAACACCTATACCTGCGTTGTTACTACTTTGCTCATCATTTGGTAAAGCCTTTAATAGTAAGTGTGAGCGATATTCATTTGCAACCAAACCTTTTGGTTTTCGTAATGCAAGTTTAACTATTTGACGTTCGCCAGGAGCTAACCGGACTTGTGAAGGACTCATCCGTATCATTTGGCTTAAAGCTTGCGGATTTACTATATTATTAGCTAGCGTTTTGTATCCTCCTTGTGCCTGTGCTATTTTTTCTTGCCACTCTAAACGGTATGTCTTGTATTCACTACCGCTATTAATAAGTATCACTTTAGCTACACGTTGGCGGTCATCGAACTCAATGCGAGTAGGAGAAATAAGTAAATTTGCAGTGCTTGAAAAGCTAATAAGCATATGAAAAAGTATAAAAGTAATGACAAAGCATCGGCTCATTAAATATATTCCTTTATTATTCTGGTAATTAATATTCAATTGTTATTTGAATTACAGATTTAAATTCTTCATCAGAATAGTGACCACCACTACCTGATGTACTAATTTGGCCACCTATATTCAGCTCAGCAATTCCTAAACCATTAGTTACAATATCGTGTTGATAAATAAGCTTATTAAGGGTGAATGAGATCCCTCCACTGCTGCGAGTTAGAGGTGTATTGATTACTGCATCAGATATTGTTAGCTGAATTCTTGGAGGAAAGTTTTCTATTAAAATATTAGCTGCTTCTCCAGCTTCTATTATGTGAATATCGTTAGTACTTGAACTGCGGCCATTGGGTAGCAGTTCAAGTGTACTTACACGTTCATTTTTGGCAACAACAATAGTACCAAAATTGAGCGGTTGCAAAACAGAAACTTGGGATACTGCACTAAATGAAAAAACAATAGAACAGAAACAAAATTGATTCAACATTTATTAGTAACCTAAGCCAATCTCTTTATTGGTATTCAACAGTTACTGCAACATCGCCTGTATACGCTACATCACCATATTGGGTGAATACAACCTTATCAGTTGTTAAAGTAGCGCCAACACTAAAGGTGGCTGCTCCATCAATATCTGTAGTAACTAAACTATCTAAACCATCTATTTCACCCGTATCTCCATCGTTAGTACCATCAACTACGTAATACGTAAAATCTGACAATGTAAAACCGGGTCCGCCTGGAGCCGCATCTTGCGTTGTCATAGTTACATCAGTTATTGTTTGAATTACGATATCAGTAAAATTTGAAGCACCAGATATGGTAAAAGTCGCAGGTGCAAAGTCGGTTGAATCTAACACACTAATTTCTGCATTAGTATTAGTTGTACCTGTAGTTACAATATAACTTGGATTACTTCCGGCTAATGGAGACAAAACTACAGATGCAAAATCAGTAGCATCACCACCATTGGTAACACGAATAACACCAAAATTCATCGGATCCCCTGCTGTAAAATCGAAGGTGTTTTTTACTTGAACCGACGCTACCACATTTGCCTTTTCAGCTGAAACCACAAAAGAAGTAAATGAAGCTGCAGCTATAGTCACAGCCATTGCTGTTTTAATAAATCTTTTATTCATAATTTTCCCTCAAATAATTTTAGTAACCTTTATGTTCAGGTTAAATTAAGTATCGGCCAATAGCATTAAATATTTGAGTAAATTTCAATTTATTTTTAAAAAGATTCTAAAGTTAATACTTTATCACTAAAAATTATGGGGGGTACTTAAAGTTAAAACTCGACTATAGAACATTTATTTCCACCTACCTGCATAATAATGCACAATTGATTGGCTTGCTCAGGATTTTTAACAGGACCAATGATGAGATTATAGAATATTCGACCGTCTTGCTCCTGCTTATATATTCGACTTTGCAAAACATTAAATAGCTCCTCATAACGACTTTTTAAGTCTTTAAGCTGATTTAAAGCTCCTTTCTCAATTAAATAACGACTGAATTTTACACCAAAAAATTTATTTATAGTCTCGTGTGGTGCATGCAAAGATGCGCCAGAAGAGGGCTCAGGCTTATTTCCATGTTCTTCATACGTTAACTTTTCTTGCATGTCTTCAGGAAGACTTTTTAGATCTGTTTGCACAGCTAATGCTTGAATCAGCAGAGACAAATCAGCTTCCATAGTACTTAAGCGCTCGATACTATCTTTATTACTTTCCCACTGTTCTATATACGGCTGAATATCAGAATTTTTTACAAATTGCTCATCTGCTGCTTGTTCTGATGTGCTACAACCTTGTAAGCATAAAATACCGACAATAAAATAACAAATATAAGAGGTATAGAGTCTCATTACATAACCATACTTATTAAACGATTTTTGAAACAAGCAAAAAAAGTGCCATTAAGGCACTTTTTAATACATTATTTAAATGATGTTTATTTTACTAAGTCTTTAATAAAATTACTTAAATCATCTTTAAATTCATCACGTCGAAGCGCATACTCAATTGTCGCTTTTAAATAACCCAATTTACTACCGCAATCATGACTACGTCCTTTAATGGCATAAGCGTCTACTTTTTCATCTTGCATAAGCATGGCTATTGCATCTGTTAGCTGAATTTCATCACCAGCACCTTGAGGGGTTTTAGCCAGTAATGGCCAAATATTTTTACTTAAAACATAGCGACCAACCACAGCAAGGTTTGAAGGTGCCTCGTCAACGGGTGGCTTTTCTACCATACTCTTAATGGGTGAGCTTTCACCTTGGTTTAACTCAACATCACCTAAATCAACAACACCAAATTTACCTACGTCATCTTTAGGAACTGGTTCAACCATAATTTGACTGTGTTTGCTTTGCTCAAAGCGAGTGATCATTTCCGCTAAATTATCTTTTGTTAAATCACTTTCCACTTCATCGATAATAACGTCGGGTAAAATAACCACAAAAGGTTCATCCCCTATAATAGGGGCAGCACAGTTAATAGCGTGACCTAACCCTTTTGCCTCACCTTGGCGCACATGAATAATCGTCACGTCGTTAGGGCAAATAGACTGTATTTCGGCAAGTAATTGCCGCTTTACACGTTTCTCTAACGTAGCCTCTAATTCAAAGCTGGTATCAAAATGGTTTTCAATTGAGTTTTTACTCGAATGGGTTACTAACACTATCTCTTTAATGCCAGCGGCAACGGCTTCGCTAACAACGTATTGAATTAGTGGACGGTCTACAACTGGCAGCATTTCTTTTGGAATTGCTTTAGTGGCCGGTAACATACGTGTTCCAAGGCCGGCTACGGGGATCACTGCTTTCATTATGCTCTCCTTATTTTTTAAACTGAAAATGGGTATTGAATAGCCTCGTGGCATTGATAACCAACCACCTCAAAATCATCACGTGTTACCCATGTTTCTATATCTTCGAGTGACTTAATCTCTGGGTTAATTTTTAATTGAGGGGAAGCAAATGGCTCGCGCTTTAATTGCACATCTCGCATTAAATCTAGCTGATTTTCGTAAATATGGGCATTGGTGATTTTATGATATGCCTTACCTGCTTTGTGGCCAGTAATTTGTGCAACCAGTGCCAATAAAACAAAACATTGAATTTGATTAAAATTTAGACCTAGCGGTACATCACAACTTCGTTGGTACGAGGTTAAGTACAGGGTATCGCCCAATAATGAAAAGGTATGTGTGTGCATACATGGGCGCAAGCAACCAAGTTCAAATTCACCAGGGTTGTAAAATGTAATAATTTCGCCGCGATCATCTATGCCATTTTTTAAATTATTAATGACCTTTGCCAGTTGATCCAGTGCTGAACCATCAGGGCGTTGCCAGCCACGTCCTTGAACGCCATAAACGCGCCCCATATCATCATCACCTTTACGGTTAGGATTATTGAGCCAGGCACTATTTTCATTGGCGTTAGCATCCCAGGTTTTACAGCCTATACTACGAAACTGCTCAGCACTGTCATAGCCTCTTAAATAACCTAACAATTCAGCAATAGCCGCTTTGTAATAGCTTTTTCGCGTGGTGATCATAGGGAACTGATTATTCGCCACATCGTATTCTAAATCAGCGTTTATAACCGTTAAACAACGTGTACCGGTACGTTTATTTTCAACCCATTGTCCTTGGTCAACAATGCGCTGACATAATTCTAAATATTGTTTCATCTAACTTCTTCTTTAAACTTTTGCCGCTGTTTTTGATTGTGGTTGTTTATAGGCCCAAATAAGTAAGCCTAACCCGCCAATGATCATTGGTAACGATAGAATTTGCCCCATAGAAATGAAGTCGGCAAATAACCCCAATTGCGCATCGGGTTGGCGAAAATACTCAATACCAAACCTAAATACGCCGTAACCCAGTAAAAACAAACCTGACACACTTCCCGCAGGACGAGGACGCTTAATAAACCACAATAATATGACAAACAATACTAGACCTTCAAAAAAAGCTTCGTAAAGTTGTGATGGGTGGCGTGCAAGCGGGCCTCCAGTTGGAAACACCATTGCCCACGGAACATCAGTGGTACGCCCCCATAATTCGCCGTTAATAAAGTTACCTATACGCCCAGCCAGTAAACCAACAGGCACTAAAGGTGCTACAAAATCACCGACTTGTAATAACGATTTTTTACGCTTGTAAGCAAAAATAGCAATTGCAGTGATCACCCCCAGTGTCCCACCATGAAACGACATGCCACCTTGGTCTATTCTAAACAAATATAAGGGGGTTTCGATAAAATAGCTAAATTGATAAAACAGAACATAACCAATACGCCCACCTAATATAACGCCCAGCATGCCGTAAAAGAGTAAATCGCTGACCTCGTCTTTAGTCCAACCTGAACCGGACTTATTAGCTTGACGATTAGCAAACCACATCGCAAACGCAAAACCAATTAAGTACATTAACCCATACCAACGAACGCTAAGTGGTCCAATAGAAAATATTATTGGATCAATTTGAGGAAACTCCAGTGCCATAAAAATAAACCTTTAGCTAAAAACCATTTTAATAGCGATGAAAACCAGTAACATCGCGAAAACTTTCTTAATTGTATTCACAGGTAAGTAATGTGTTGCTTTGGCGCCTATTGGCGCTATAAACCATGAGGTAACAACAATCCCTAACAATGCAGGTAAATAAACAAATCCCATAAAACCATGCGCTAAGTCAGTTACTTGCCAACCGGCGCTGACATAACCAATAGAGCCAAAAAAGGCAATTACAATACCACATGCAGCAGCGCAACCAATTGCCTTTTTAATATCAACCGAAAAATAGTGCAGCATAGGCACAAGTAATGCGCCACCGCCAATCCCAATCAACCCAGATAGTGCCCCCATTATCGCACTAATACTTCCTAGCACGGGGCCTGCAGGCATCGGGTGACCTACGCTCACTTTATTACGGGCAGAAAGCACCATTCTCATAGCAATAAAAACCACACTCACTGCGAACACGGTTCGTAACATTTTCTCAGGGATAAAGCTGGCAGCAAAGCCGCTAATCAAGGCGCCAATGGCCACACCCGACATTACCCAAGGGGCAATTTTCCAAGGCACATTATCATTTTTATGATGAGCTAACGCTGAAGAAGTCGAGGTAAATAAAATAGAGGCTAAAGATGTCGCAATAGCGATAACTAATACATGATCGGCAGCGGCCACATTAAAACCCAGTAACAAGCTCGTTAGCACCGGCACAATGATTAAACCACCGCCTATGCCTAGAAGTCCTGCTAAAAAACCAACAATGCAACCTAATAACGCACAACTTGCAACTAGAAGTCCTAGTTCATACATAGTTATCTCTAATACATTTAAGAATATGTATATTTTAATTGATTATATAAACAATAACAGCTCTATCATTTAGGTGTATAAAATAAATTACCTAGCTGATGCTCTATCATAAAATTACGGGTTAAACGCAACACTTGTTTAGCATTGGGCTGTGCTAAACACTCGCTCAGTAATTGTTCCATGTCACTAATATTTAAGCGCCTAAGCACCCATTTCACTTTATTTAACGACGATAAGTTCATACTTAAACGTCTATAGCCCATGGCAATGAGTAATATTGCTCCCTCGGGATCGCCGCCAAGCTCACCACATAAACTAAAGGGCAATTCATAGTGCTCACATTCGCTGGCAATATTATTTAATACACGTAACACAGCTGGATGATAAGGATTGAATAAATCGGCCACACGGGCATTTGCTCTATCTACCGCTAATAAATACTGAGTTAAATCGTTACTACCCACTGAGCAAAAATCGACTTTTCTAGACCACTCTGGCAGCATAAATACACTTGAAGGTACCTCAAGCATAATGCCAATATCTGGCTTTTCTATTAGTTGCTCAGGAAATGTTTCGCTTAACTCATAATAGGCTTGGTTATACAGTGCCAGCGACTCTTCAACTTCATCAGTGCCACTGATCATAGGCAGCATTATTTTTAAATTACCTAAGCCAATATTCGCTTTGAGCATGGCTTTGAGCTGATCTAAAAAAAGCTCAGGATGATCTAGGCTAATTCTAATACCACGCCATCCTAAAAACGGGTTTTCTTCGGTAATATTAAAATAATCTAAAACTTTGTCGCCACCAATATCTAACGTTCGCATAACTACGGGGTTAGGATAATAACTACTGAGTACTTCGCGATACCATTTTTCTTGTTCTTGCTGCGATGGAAACTGCCCTTTTTGCATAAACCACGCTTCGGTTCTGTAAAGACCAACACCATCACAAATATGGGCACTATTTTGTTGCGTATTAAGTTCAAGCCCTGCGTTGAGCAATAAACTAATATGCTCCCCGTCCAAGGTAATTGCAGGCAGTGATTGCTCTTCTAAAAAACGATTGTTGAGTAAGTTATCTTGATGTTGTAACTCGGTATACTCATCAATAAGCATTTGCGAAGGCGAAATATATAAACGCCCAGCAAAAGCATCTAAAATCATTTCTTTGTTATCAAACTGCAATAACGGTAAATCTTCAATACCCCAAATTGCAGGCACCCCCATTGCTCGCGTTAAAATAGAGGCATGGCTATTAGCTGAACCATTAATGCTTACCACACCTGCTAAACGCTCATTTGGCACTTCGGCTAACATAGCTGGCGTTAGTGTGTGCGCTATTAAAATGGTGTTTTCAGGGTAGTCTTTTATTGCATGCTCGGTATTCACTAAGTGATGAAGCACCCGTAAGCCAATGTCTTTAACATCAACCGCACGCTCTTTAATGTAAGGGTCTTGCATTTCATTAAACTGCGCAACTAAACGTTCAATCACAATTTTTAATGCACTTTTTGCACACCAACCTTCTTGTAATTGTGCCTCTACATTATGACCTAAGCTTTTAGCATCCAATAATTGCTGATACACATCAAACACCGCCAACGCTTCTTGAGGTATGGTATCGCTTAATGTCATCGATAAAGTGCTAAATTCTTTGCGCGTTGCAGCAACCGCTTGCGTGAATAAACGGCGTTGTTCATTCACATCGCTATTTTTGGTAAGCTCTATAGACTTAAAATTAAGTTTAGGAATAACAACAAAGGCTTTACCAATACTAATGCCTGGGGCACTAGACACCCCTTTTAAAACCGATGTTTGATGAGATGACTCGTCTTGGCGTAATACTTCTTTTATTTCAGCATGGGCTAATTGCGAAGCTAACTGAGCAGAAAGCGTAATTAAAAACGACTCTTCATCTTGAGAAAATACTCGAGCCATTTTCTGTTGCACAACAATAACGCCCAATACCTTTTTTTGATGAACAACAGGCACAGACAAAAAGGCGTTATAGCCTTCTTCGTTCACTTCTGGGGAGAGTTTAAAGCGAGGGTGCGATTTAGCAAAGGCAATGTTAATTGCTTCTTCACGCTGAGCAACAAGCCCAACTAAACCCTCGGTAAAGCCAATTCTAAATTTGCCCACCGCATCAGGGTTTAACCCTTCGGTAGCCATCAGTACAAAATTATCTTGACTGTAATCGGCAAAATAAATGGAGCAGCACTGGGTATTCATGGCATCTTTTACCATTTTCACAAAGCACACTAACGCATCGTCTAAATTCGCTTGTTGCGAAACAGACTCAGCTATTGATCTGAGTGTTGCCAGCATACACTGCTCCTTTTTATGTAAAACTACCTTTTGCTTCGCCAATTGTCTTTTTGTTGCTCTCGCTTATTGAAGGGCATAGCAAAAGGAGCAAACTCTTTCATTACACGTCGATAAACATCCCGTTTAAACGATACTACCTGCCTTACTGGATACCAATAACTCACCCACCGCCAATCATCAAATTCAGGATGGTGCGTTTTTAGTAAGTTTACATCTTCATCTTTACAGCGTAACTTCAGTAAAAACCATTTTTGTTTTTGCCCAATACACACCGGACTTGAGTCGCGGCGGATTAATCGTTTGGGTAATTTATAGCGTAACCAATGTTTTGAGCTTGCAACTATTTCTACATCTTCTGGTCGCAAACCTACTTCTTCGTGTAATTCACGGTACATAGTTTGTTCTGGTGTTTCACCATCATCAACACCGCCTTGGGGAAATTGCCAAGAATGTTGACCATAGCGTCTGGCCCAAAACACTTGCCCCTGATTATTGCAAATTACAATTCCGACATTGGCACGAAAACCTTCGGCATCAATCACCTTAGTGCCTCATTTGTAAGTCGATTTTTTATGATTGTTCCACATTAGCTGCAATACGGCAAATACTATTACGTACAAGCCCCGTTAACGTCCTCGGTTAAGGCAAATTAATAGCGAAATCCATTGCATGTGAATAACAAACTACACTGCCATACGTAAATACATAAAAACCACACTGTTTGTGCTGGTTACTCACAGCTTGTGCATAACTTTTGTAAAACACGCTCATTTAGCAAACAAATCCACAATACAAGATCAAAAAAGTGATGTTCTCCACAGAATCTGTGGATAAACATGTTTATACATCTGTATTTATCCTTATAACAATTATAGACCTTAATTAAAACTGAACACCAAAAACAAAAAAAACAATGTAGTTCAGTTACTTAGTTCATTTTAGCGTTTTAAAGCAGTGCATAAAATTGCACCAACCACGGCACGTATAAAAATCAACCAACCGCTAAAGATATCCACTAACAAGCTAATTTGCTATCATGGCGTTGGTATTTATTCAACTAAATTAACAATATGCAACCTTTAAAACCTCATTCAATTAATCAACTAATGCAACGTGTCAATAATATTGCAGGGCTCACACTTGGACAACTCGCACAGCAGTACCACTTTAAAACGCCAGATGATTTATTGCGTGAAAAAGGCTGGACAGGTCAACTGATTGAGTATGTATTAGGCGCAACCGCTGGTTCAAAACCGCTCCCCGACTTTGAAGATTTAGGCATAGAGCTTAAAACATTGCCTATTTCATATAAAGGTAAACCGCTAGAAACCACCTTTGTGTCGGTCACCCCGCTAATGAATGTAACTGGCATGACGTGGCACACAAGTAGCGTACGTAAAAAGTTGAATCATGTTTTATGGTTACCTATTTTAAGTGAGCGCAATATCGCCCCGTTTGATAGAACCATAGGCAGTGGCTTTTTGTGGCAACCCTCCCCCGCGCAAGATGCGCAATTACAGCGAGACTGGGAAGAACAAATGGAGCTTATAGCCCTTGGTAGAATTGATGAAATTTCAGGTCATTTAGGGGATGTAATGCAAATACGACCAAAAGCAGCCAATAGCCATATTGTTACCGATGCAATAGGCCCAAACGGACAAATTATAAAAACTCTGCCACGTGGCTTTTACTTAAAAACCAGTTTTACGGGTGATATTTTAAAAAAGCAATTTCAGCTTTAATTGATGAAAAGTAACTAACGTTAGGCTTGTTTAACCTAGATATTCGCACTGCTTGCTTAACGCCCGTAGCTCGATGCTCGTAGCCCGTTTCTTTGTCCCTTTTTTGCTTTTTTTTACAAAAAATCCCCGCATAAGCGAGGATTTTTATAATCTTAAATATCAGATTCTGATTAGAGAATTACTGACCTTTAACTTCTTTTAAACCATTGTACGGTGCTTTAGCGCCTAATTGCTCTTCAATACGTAGCAATTGGTTGTACTTAGCAACACGATCTGAACGGCTTAATGAACCCGTTTTAATTTGACCTGCAGCAGTACCTACTGCTAAATCAGCAATAGTTGCATCTTCAGTTTCACCAGAGCGGTGAGAAATAACCACTGTAAAACCTGCACCTTTTGCCATTTTGATTGCAGCTAACGTCTCTGTTAATGAACCAATTTGGTTAAATTTAATTAAGATTGAATTGGCAATACCGTTATCAATACCGCGTTTTAAAATCTTAGTATTGGTTACGAATAAATCATCACCCACTAATTGAACTTTATCGCCCATTAGTTTGGTTTGGTGTGCAAAGCCATCCCAATCAGACTCATCTAAACCATCTTCAATTGATACAATTGGGTATTGCTCAGTTAAATCTTTTAAGAAGTGGTTAAACTCTTCAGATGTAAATTGCTTACCTTCACCTTTAAGGTCGTAGATATTTGCTTCTTTGTTATAAAACTCAGAGGCCGCACAATCAAGTGCAAGGGTAATATCTTTACCAAGCTCATAACCGGCATTTGCAACAGCCACTTTAATAGCTGCAAGTGCAGCTTCGTTTGATGCAAGGTTTGGTGCAAAACCACCTTCGTCACCTACAGCTGTTGAATGTCCATCTGCTTTAAGTACTTTTGCAAGGCTATGAAATACTTCAGCACCCATACGCAATGCTTCACGGAAGTTAGTAGCACCTACTGGCTGAACCATAAATTCTTGAATATCTACTGAGTTATCAGCGTGCTCACCGCCGTTGATGATGTTCATCATTGGTAGTGGCATAGAGTAAACACCTGGCGTGCCATTTAAGTCAGCAATGTGCTCGTAAAGCTCTACTTTTTTAGATTGTGCAGCCGCTTTTGCGTTAGCAAGTGAAACCGCTAAAATAGCATTAGCACCTAGTTTTTCTTTGTTTTCAGTACCATCTAAATCAAGCATTACTTGGTCTACATCACTTTGAGCAAGTGCATTTTGACCTTTTAAAGCCGCTGCAATTTCATTATTAATGAAACCTACCGCTTTTAATACGCCTTTACCTAAATAACGAGTTTTATCACCATCACGTAATTCTAATGCTTCGCGAGTTCCTGTAGATGCACCTGATGGTGCAGCAGCACGGCCCCATGAACCATCAGCTAAATATACCTCAGCTTCTACAGTTGGGTTACCACGCGAGTCCATAATTTCACGACCGATTACTTTTACGATTTCTGACATCTTGATTCCTCTATATTCCCAAAATGGTGAGTACGGCTAACCTAGGCCAGCCTTAGAAACAAAAAAGGCCGCGCAATATGCACAGCCTTTTTTAAATTACGAAGACGCTTTTTGGTAGGTATGAGCCGCAGCTACAAACCCTTCAAATAGCGGATGACCATCGCGTGGCGTTGAAGTGAATTCCGGGTGGAATTGCGCTGCAATAAACCAAGGGTGATCTTTATTTTCAATAATCTCTACTAGCTTTTTATCTTCAGATAAACCAGTAAAGCTTAAACCTGCTTGTTCAAGCTGTGCAACGAAGTTGTTATTAACTTCGTAACGGTGACGGTGACGTTCAACAATTTCGTCGCTGCCATACACTTCGTGTACTTTAGAGCCAGGCGTTAAATGGCATTTTTGTGCGCCTAAACGCATTGTGCCACCTAAATCAGACTTTTCATCACGTACTTCTACGTTACCCTCAGCGTCTAGCCACTCAGTGATTAAACCAACCACTGGAGCCTCTGAGTTTGCATTAAATTCCGTTGAGTTTGCATCAACTAAACCGGCAACATTTCGTGCGTATTCAATAAGCGCAACCTGCATACCTAAACAAATACCTAAGTAAGGCACTTTGTTTTCACGAGCATATTTAGCCGCTAAAATCTTACCTTCAACACCACGACCACCAAAACCACCTGGCACTAAAATAGCATCTAAGCGAGAAAGAACATCCGTTCCTTTAGTTTCTAAGTCTTGTGAATCAACGTATTGAATATTAATAGTTAAACGATTTTTTAGTCCCGCATGTTTTAATGCTTCGTTTACTGATTTGTATGCATCCGGTAATTCAATGTATTTACCAACCATACCAATTGTCACTTCACCCGTTGGGTTAGACTCTTGATACAATACTTGTTCCCACTCAGCTAAATCAGCTTCAGGCGCGTCTAAATGAAAACGACGACATACAAAGTTATCTAACTCTTGCGATTTTAATAACGCAGGGATTTTATAAATACTGTCTACATCAGGCAGTGAAATAACAGCTTTTTCTTCAACGTTTGTGAACAATGCAATTTTTGCACGCTCGTTATTTGGCAGCTTACGATCTGAGCGACAAATAAGAATATCTGGTTGAATACCGACTGAGCGTAACTCTTTAACTGAGTGCTGAGTTGGTTTTGTTTTCACTTCACCGGCAGGGCCTAAGAATGGCACTAGCGTTAAGTGAATAAATAGCGCACGTTCACGACCAATCTCTGTGCCCATTTGACGAATAGCTTCGATAAATGGTTGTGACTCAATATCGCCTACCGTACCACCAATTTCAACGATTGCTATATCATGGCCTTCTGCGCCATCATAAACACGTTGCTTAATATCATTAGTGATATGAGGAATAACCTGAATTGTTGCGCCAAGATATTCGCCACGTCTTTCACGACGTAGTACATCTTCATATACGCGCCCTTGCGTAAAGTTATTACGGCTGGTCATTTTGGTGCGAATAAAACGTTCGTAGTGACCTAAATCAAGGTCGGTCTCTGCGCCGTCTTCGGTAACGTATACTTCACCGTGTTGAATTGGGCTCATTGTGCCTGGGTCAACGTTGATGTAAGGATCCAGCTTTAAAATGGTAACATCTAAGCCACGGGCCTCTAAAATAGCGGCCAACGATGCTGCTGCAATACCTTTACCCAACGAAGAAACAACTCCGCCAGTAACGAAGATAAATTTTGTACTCATGCGAACCCTAGAATATCAGGAATTAAAAGGAATATAATACCCAAACAAGTGATTTTGGAATATAAACAAGACGGGGCGAAATTGTACCAAAACATAGCTAAGCAATCCAGCTAAAATTGGTAAATCTGTGCACAAAAAACAAACATTTTTTATGTCCCTATTTATTTAGTTTTTTTATCGCATCCCATGCTGCATCCATTTCCTCTAAAGACGCAGAATCAATACATTTACCCTGTGCAATTAAGTAGTTTTGCACCTTTTCAAATCGTGCAGAAAACTTATCGTTTGCACTGCGAAGCAGTTGTTCGGGGTCGCGTTTAACATGGCGCGCTACATTAACAGTAGCAAACAGCAAATCACCTAGCTCTTCTGCTGTATGATCTGAGTATGGGTCATGAGCTAAGGCTTCTTTCACTTCTTCAACCTCTTCACTCACTTTATCAATAGCTCCATGATAAGTAGGCCAATCAAACCCTAATGCAGCGACCCGTTGCTGAATTTTTTTGGCTTTTATTAAGCTAGGTAAACTGTTTGGTATATCTTGCCAAAGTACTGAGCTTTGACCTTGGGATTTAGTAGCGCGCTCTTGTGCTTTTATTGCTTGCCACTGCGCAGCTAATTCGGCATCGGTTTTAGGTGTGTCTTGCGCTGAAAATACATGCGGATGACGACGCACCAACTTTTCATTTAACTGTGCCACTACATCGTTAAAATTAAATAATTGCTGCTCTTGTGCTAGTTGCGCATAAAACACAATTTGAAATAGTAAGTCGCCTAACTCATTTTTTAAATCGCTTAAATTATTCGTTTCAATACAATCAGCTACTTCGTAAGCTTCTTCAAGCGTGTGTGGCACGATTGACGCAAACGTTTGCTTGAGATCCCAAGGGCATCCGCCCTCAGGGTTTCTCAGTGTTTGCATTATTTCCAGCAGTTGGCTTAAAGCCTCATTATTAGCCTGATTACTGCCCTCGTTTTGCACTGTGCACCCCTTCTATCTGGTGTAACTTAGAAAGCACTTTATTTGTGCCTTGTAAGTCATGCACTTCTATTTGCATCACAAAAATAGCCGTTTGAGTGCTATCAACCGTGTTGACATTCATATTGAGCACATTGACTTTTTCATTCGCCAAAGCAGAACTAATATCACGAATTAAACCAGACCGATCGCTGGCTTCAATACGAATAGTTAACGCGTAGGAGCTGCTAATATCATCTGACCAACTTACTGAAATAACGCGCTCTGGGTGCTTGTTTTTTAAATTACTAAACGAGTCACAATCCTCACGATGCACGGCAATGCCACGGCCTTGGGTAATATACCCAATAATTTCATCCCCAGGTACAGGGCGGCAACAGCGAGCAACATGACTCATTAAACTGCCTACTCCATCAACCACAATACCGTTTTTATCGCCAGTCACTTTACTGGGCGATTTAAAGCGAATAACCGGCTCGTGCTCCGTTCTATCGGTAATAAAGTTAAGCATTTGGTTAAGGCGAATATCGCCTGCACCAATGGCGACCATTAAGTCATCAAGCTCTCTAAAGTTAAAGCGCTTTATCGCTGGGTCTAAATCTTTGTAAGTTAACTCTAACTTTTGTAATTCGTTATCAAGGATTTCTTTACCCGCACTTAAATTTTTATCGCGGTCGAGCTGTTTAAACCAATGGTGGATTTTGGCTCTAGCGCGAGACGATTTTATATAACCCAGCGACGGATTTAGCCAATCACGGCTTGGATTTGGCTGCTTTTGGGTCAGTATTTCAACCTGATCGCCGGTACTTAATTGATGAGTAAACGGCACTATTTTGCCAAATATTTTTGCACCAATACACCGATGCCCTACATTGGAGTGAATGTAGTAAGCAAAATCAAGAGGCGTTGCCCCTAGCGGTAAGTCAAAAATATCTCCACGTGGAGTAAACACATAGACGCGGTCTTCAACCACTTGGTTTTTAAGCTCTTGCGCTAAATCGCTGCCATCAACCACTTCTTCTTGCCATTGCAGTAACTTACGCAACCAGCTAATTTTTTGCTCATAGCCTGAACCACGCCCTGGTAACGCACCTTCTTTGTACATCCAATGTGCGGCAACACCCAGCTCTGCATCTTGATGCATGTCGTGCGTTCGTATCTGAATCTCAACAGTTTTACCTTCGGGGCCAAATACTACGGTATGAATAGACTGGTAGCCGTTTTGTTTTGGGGTTGCAACGTAATCGTCAAATTCTTTATTTAAATGGCGCCAATTAGTGTGCACAATACCTAGGGCACCGTAGCAGTCTTGCAGGCGCTCAACCACAATTCGCATCGCGCGTATGTCAAACAGCTGATCAAACTCGTAGTTCTTTTTCGCCATTTTTTTATAAATGCTGTAGATATGTTTTGGCCTGCCGTATACCTCGGCTTTAATACCCGCTTCATGTAGGCGCTGTTTTACTTGCTCAACCATATCAGCCATATACGCTTCACGGGCAAGGCGCTTATCATCAAGTTGTTTAGCTATATTTTTATAAATATCTGGGTGTAAATAGCGAAAGGCTAAATCCTCTAGCTCCCACTTTAATTGGCCAATACCAAGGCGATTAGCAAGCGGTGCAAATATATCCGCAGTCTCTTTGGCTGCAATAACTCGTTCTTCTTCAGCCGCGTCTTTTACGTTGCGTAAATGGCACACCTGTTCGGCTAATTTAATCACCACGGCACGCACATCTTCCACCATAGCAAGCAACATACGGCGAATATTATCGACCTGCACGGTACCATTGCCTTGATGAGCTAACGTACTTATGGTGGCCATTTGCGACACACCCGTTAATAACACCGCAACATGATTGCCTAAATGCTCTTCGACAGCGTCAATACTCACTACATCATTTAAATAATAAGGGGTTAAATAGGCGGTGGCTAACGAGTCAGCATCTAAATTTAGCTCAACCAAAATCTCCACCATCTCTATGGCGGTATTTTCGCGTTCGCTGTTATCACAAGTTTGGCAAAGTTGCTGCGCTTTATTGAGTAAGCTAATTTTTTCCTGAGACAAATCAAGAGATTCTACGCGTGAAAAAAAATCACCCGCTTTGTCATGTTGATGAGATTGACGTGTCGCTACCATAATGCGCTTTACCTCCGTTGAAATAACGCCATAGTTTCGATATGCCCTGTATGAGGGAACATATTCATTAGCCCTATTTTATTAAGTTCAAAGCCGGCTTGCGAAATAATAGCGCTGTCACGGGCTAAAGTAACAGGGTCGCAAGAGACATATAAAATCGCTTTAAACTGCGTTAATGGAAGCTGCTCTAAAACTGCCATAGCACCAGTGCGAGAGGGGTCGAGTACTAAAATATCTAACTCTTTATTAAACCACGGCGCTTTTTTAATACTCGTGGTTAAATCAAAGCAATGAAATTGGGTATTTGTAATAGAGTTAGTGTGCGCATTTTGCGTCGCTAATGCAACCGCCGAAGTAACGCCTTCAATTCCTGTTACTGTTTTAGCCTGCTTTGCTAACACTAGAGAGAAATTACCAATACCACAAAATAAATCCAGTACATTTTCATCACCTTGTAATGCTAACCAACTCGCCGCTTGAATTAACATTGCCTGATTTACACTCGCATTGACCTGAATAAAGTTATTTAGTCCAAATTCAAATTTTATATCTAACTGATCAAGCTTATAAAATGGCATCGCTAAATGGGCATGATCAATGGTATCGCTATCACTTTGCCACACTAATTGCCAATGATGCGCCGAGACACTTTGCTCAACAAACGCTTTATCTGTGGGCGAAATGGCTTTTGTATGACGAATAACAATAAAGTGTTGTTCATCTGCAGCGCATAACTGCAAATGACTTATACTGTGCAGCGCCTTATTATGATTAATTATGTTATCAAATACGTTAAATACCTCTGCAAATACGTCACTTAATACTGGGCACTGATTAATGCTAACAATACTTTTAGAGCCACGTGCTCTATAGCCTACCCGCATTTTTTTTGCTGCTTTGTCGAACATTACGGCAATGCGGGCACTACGTCGGTAATGCGTTGCTTGGCTTAGCAGTGGAGCTTGCCAGTTCAAATCAGTTAATTTTGCAAACTTGGCAAATAATTGATTTACCGCCGCTTGCTTTTCAACGACTTGTTGTGTGGCATCTAAATGCTGCAACTGACAACCACCACATTGGCTGTAGTGTTCACAAATGGGTGTGGTGCGATATTCACTGGCTTTGAGTATTTTAAGCGTGTCAGCTTGGCTGTAACGTGCTTTATCATCAATTAACTTGGCTTTTACTCGCTCACCAGGTAATGCCCCACTGACAAAACACACTTTATTATTGTACTTAGCAATACCACGTCCGTGGTGATCCATTGCCCTTATATCAAGTTCAAGTGATTGCTGTTGAAGTGGTTTTTTCTTTGCTTTAAATATTTGTGCCATTAGGCATTACCTTAAAAGGTTGATGAATCACGTCTCTACCTAGATACTTTGAGAATAACTATGAGTATGTATATACTCACATTCAATAAAAATGATAATAATGCTCAGATTATGACCAAACTAGGCTTGCGCGATTCTGTTTTAACACTCACCCTGATCCCCACAGTGATCATCGGGCTATTACTAGGTGGTTATTTTACAATAAATCGTTACATTGAGCTTGATGAAATTTTATATCAACAAGGCACAACGATTGCTGAACCTCTGGCTATTGCACTTGAACAACCTTTACTGGAAAAAAGTAAAAAACTGCTTAATCGCATAATTCGCTATACACACAACAAACACTCTCCTTCGATTAAATCGATTGCCATCTTTAATGATAACAACCAACTTATTATAACCAGTAATTATCATCGCTCATTCGACACTTTAATTGAGCAGACGCAATTAAATGGCTTTAAAGCCACCTATGTTCAGCAAAGTGAAGACTTAGTAACCTTTTTCACCCCTATCATTAACCATACAACCCCCAATAGCGACTGGAATACTTCTGAGTTCCAAACCTCGTTGGGCACCGTTGTTATTCAGCTTAACCGCGATAAAGCTGTTATTGGCCAACAACGTGCATTATTGGTCAGCGGTATTATTATTATTCTCGCCTTAGTATTAGCCGCTATTTTAGCGCTAAGACTTAGTCGGATGTTTATGACCCCGCTTAATAAGTTAGTACTTGCTACCGACAGGTTGATTGAAGGTAAAAGACAAACCGGATTAACTGAACCCATGAATGGCGAGTTTGAGTTATTACGTGAGGGGCTCAATACCATCTCGCATTCTATGGTGATGCAAAAAGATGAAATGCAAAAAAATATTGATCAGGCAACCAGCGATTACCGCGAAACGCTTGAACAATACGAAACACAAAATATCCAGCTCACCATGGCTAAAAAAGAAGCGCAGGATGCTAACCGTGTTAAATCTGACTTCTTAGCTAAAATGAGTCATGAGTTACGCACCCCACTTAACGGGGTTATTGGATTTACCCGTCAGCTTTATAAAACGCCTCTGAATAAAAACCAAAAAGATTACCTTGATACCATAGAGCTTTCGGCTAACAGCTTAATGACTATTATTAGTGACATATTAGATTTCTCCAAGTTAGAAGCAGGAGCCATGGAGCTTGAGTCTATTCAGTTTCAACTGCGCGATAGCGTAAACGAAGTTATGACCTTACTGGCACCTAGCGCACACGACAAACAACTTGAGCTTTCTATTTATATTAATCCTCAGGTGCCCGACCACTTAACCGGCGACCCCACACGGTTTAAACAAGTGCTGATTAACTTGTTAAGTAACGCAATTAAATTTACTGAAAAAGGCGCGATAAAAGTTGATATTAGCCATCGTTTGCTTGATGAAGAGCGCACCTCTGTCTTAGTGTCAGTCGCAGATACTGGGGTAGGTATTCCAGCAGATAAACAAGACGCGCTATTCACCGCCTTTGGTCAAGCCGACTCCAGTATTACCCGCAAATTTGGCGGTACCGGCTTAGGGCTTATTATTACTAAACATATCGTTGAAGCAATGAGCGGCCGTATTACCTTAAATTCAGCCCCTGGTAGCGGTACTTGTTTTACCTTTAATGGTGTATTTAGATTACCAAATCATGTACTTATCAACGATTTGCCTACCCAGTCATTAATTGGTAAACGTGTTCTTTATTTAGAGCCGCAACAGCATACCCATCATGCTGTTGCCTCATTATTACAAGAGTGGAAAGTCAGTGTCACTCCTTGCTATAACGAAACCGAATTTTTAGAGTGCATAAAAAATTCAGAGATCAATTTTGATATTTGTCTTATTGGTCACATGGCATCAGTTGACGATATGCAGCGTTTAAAAAGCTATGTAAAAGCGGTTAGAGAATCAACCGATTATTTATATTTAATGCTCAATACCGTATCGCACAACATGCGCGAAGCCTTCATCGGCAGCGGCGCTGACGCCTGTTTGAGTAAACCTCTTAATCACCGAAAGCTATGTGAACTATTAGCTGCGCCTTATCGACTTGACCACCCGGCACATAATATAGAACAGCATGAACAAACCCTGCTGCCACTAAAAGTGTTAGTGGTGGATGATAATGACGCTAATTTAAAATTAATTTACACCCTACTCAACGAGCAAGTTGAATTAATTGATACCGCACATAATGGGTCACAAGCGTATAGTTTAAGCAAAAGCCATAAATATGATGTGATTTTTATGGATATTCAAATGCCTATAATGGATGGTATTACAGCCTGTAAACTCATTAAAGAATCATCTTTGAATGAAGATACGCCTATTATTGCCGTGACGGCGCATGCACTTAATAGTGAAAAAGAACAGTTATTAAAAGATGGTTTTGAAGGTTATTTAACTAAGCCTATCGATGAAGATATGCTAAACCAGATTATTTGCGATCATAGCCCGCAATTACCAGTGAGTCGTGATAAGTCAAAAAGCACATTTGAACATAGCCCTGCTCCTTTTGATAGCACTCGCCTTGACTGGACGCTGGCATTGCAACGTGCAGGCGGTAAAGCAGAACTGGCCAATGAAATGCTTAATATGTTACTGCTAAGCGTGCCCGAAACCCTGAACTTACTAAATCAAGCAATAAGTAACGAAGATTGCCAACAAGTATTGAGCGTTATTCATAAGTTCCATGGCGCATGCTGCTATACAGGTGTGCCCAAATTAAAAGCGTTGGCTGAGGTTATTGAAACCTCACTTAAAAATAAGTGCGCACTTGAGAACATAGAGCCTGAGTTATTTGAGCTGCAAGACGAGCTTGAAAACTTACTCGTTGATGCCAACATTGATATCACTAATAAATAAGCTCGTCTTTAATATTGTTAATTATAACTCTACGCGCGAGCTTCAAGCATTAAGCGTTTCATATCACGAACCGCTTTATCTAAACCGTCAATGGCTGCGCGGGCAATAATAGCGTGGCCAATGTTTAGCTCATAAATCTCTGGCATCGCCGCAATTGGTTTTACATTGTGATAATGCAGACCATGGCCAGCATTAACAATTAAACCAATACTGGCTGCATATTTCACCCCTTGGCGAATGTGCTCAAGCTCTTTGGCAGTGTCTTCATCGTTGGTGGCATCTGCGTAAGCCCCAGTGTGAATTTCAACATAAGGTGCACCACACGCTTTTGCTGCATCTAACTGCGCTTTATCAGCATCAATAAACAGTGATACTTTAATTCCAGCTTGCGTTAATGTTTTAGTTGCAGCGGCTATTTTATCGATATTGCCTGCCACATCTAAGCCCCCTTCAGTGGTAAGCTCTTCACGTTTTTCAGGCACTAAGCATACATATTCAGGTTTAACCTCAAGTGCAATAGCAATCATTTCATCGGTTACTGCGGTTTCAAGGTTCATACGTGTTTGAATGGTTTTAGCCATTACATACACATCGCGGTCTTGAATGTGTCTGCGGTCTTCGCGTAAATGAATAGTAATGCCATCAGCACCGGCATGCTCTGCAACACTGGCTGCATGGGCAGGATCAGGATAAGAAGTGCCTCGTGCTTGGCGAAGCGTTGCAATATGATCTACGTTCACGCCTAGAAGAATATCTTTCATTTTTGTACCTGTGAAATTTGTTTATTGAGAGGCCGTAAATAATTCACGACTTTTTAATGGCTTGTTGCCCAACAATGGTTTTAATAAATAACGACTTAATTGCTTTGCCATATATAACACATCCGCTTGGCTAAAGTCATGATTTGCTATGGCATTGAGTTGTGAACCAGTAAACCCAGAACGCGAGTCGTGTTGCACCGCAAAGCCCACTTCTGCAAAGTAGCTATACGTTTGCGTGTCATCAATTGGCTCACCATCCGCATCAAAACTAAAATCAACCCCATAACCTAGTAGCTCTAGCAATTGAAACTCATAAGAGCGAAGCACTGCTTGCATGTCAGTCCCGCTATTAAGGTTTTCTAGGTGAGTTTTATAAAGTTGAAAAACCTGATCAATGGGTTCATTAATCGGCACAATTCGGTTGGTTAATTCATTTAAATAAAAGCCACAGTAAAGCTTATCACCGGTTAAAAATAACGGATTACCATGAAGCTCAAATTTATTGATGTACTTTAAATCGTATTTGCCATTGTAATGGACGAGTAAGGCTTGAAATGGTTGGAGTTGGGCTTTGTATTTAGTGGCCTGGCGGCCACTAACTCGTGCGAGCATTCTAAGCTGGCCAACGCCTTCTACTAGCATATCGAGCATTACTTGCGAGTCGCTATATGGACGCCGATGTAATAAATAAGCTTTATAGAAATCGCTGTCCATAAATTATGCTGCGTATAAAATGTTAATCTTCACCGTAACCTAAGCTTCTTAAGGCACGCTCATCGTCAGCCCAGCCCGATTTAACTTTAACCCACAGTTCTAAAAACACTTTATTTTCAAGCATTTCCTCTAAGTCTTTACGCGCTTCACGGCCGATTACTTTTAGCTTTTCGCCTTTGTTACCAATTACCATGCGCTTTTGCGTTTCACGCTCAACTAGTATTAGGCCATTAATATGCCAAATACCGTTTTCTTGCCATTTAAACTGCTCTATTTCCACAGTCACTGAATACGGTAACTCTTCACCCATAAAGCGCATTAGCTTTTCACGGATAACTTCAGCCGCCATAAAGCGCATTGAGCGGTCAGTTACGTAGTCATCAGGAAAGTAAAATTCGCACGGTGGTAAGCGCTTAGTCACTTCTTCTTTGATCAGGTTAATGTTTTTACCCTGAGTCGCAGATACGGGCATAATACCGACAAAATCAAACTTATCGCCTAAAAACTTCATATGTGGAAGTACAAGGTCGCGATCTTTCACTTGGTCAATTTTGTTAATAACTAACAATACCGGCTTGCCACTTTGGCTTACTTTGTTAAGTACCATGTCGTCATCGGCATTCCAATGAGTGCCTTCAACCACAAAAATGATCAGCTCAACATCACCAATTGAGCTAGACGCTGCACGGTTCATTAAACGGTTAATAGCACGCTTTTCTTCAACGTGCAGGCCTGGGGTATCGACGTACACCGCTTGGTGCTTACCCTCAGTATGAATACCCATAATACGGTGGCGCGTAGTTTGTGGCTTACGTGAGGTAATACTGACTTTTTGTTCAATAATTTCATTAAGCAGTGTTGATTTACCCACATTAGGACGGCCAACAATCGCAACCATGCCACAAAATGTGTCTATTTCGCCTTCATGAGGCTGTATTAAGGTATCAAGATTCATTTTTAAGTATCTTCAATGCTTTTTCGGCCGCTTTTTGTTCGGCTTTACGCCGTGAGCTGCCAACAGAAATAATGCTATCCATTCCATCAACGATACATTCAACCGTGAATGTTTGATTGTGTGCCTGACCTTTAGTATCAACTACGGTGTAGCCTGGTAATGATAGCTTACGAGCTTGCAAATACTCTTGCAGCAGGGTCTTAGGATCTTTTTGGTTAAGCCCTGGTGAAATAGCATCTAAACGTGATTCATACCACGCTAAAATAAGCTCGCCGCAGCGATCTATGTCTGAATCTAAAAATACAGCGCCAATAATAGCTTCAACTGCATCCGCTAGGGTTGACTCGCGTCTAAAACCACCACTTTTTAGCTCGCCAGGACCTAAGCGTAGGTAATCACCAAGCTCAAATTCAAGGCCAAATTCAGCTAACGTCTGACCGCGAACTAAAGTCGAACGCATGCGGCTTAAATCGCCTTCGCGTGCTTTAGGAAATTTAGCGTACAGTGCATTGGCAATGACAAAGCTCAAAATTGAGTCGCCCAAAAATTCGAGTCGCTCGTTATGTTGACCTTTGTGGCTGCGATGCGTCATTGCTTGCTCAAGTAACCCTTGATCAGCAAATGTGTAGCCAATTCTTTTGTATAACTCTGTTACATTTTTTTTCATTGTTACTGAATATTACCTAGGCGTTCAAAACGAACACCAGTTGGAACCCATCCTGGTAAAATGTCATCTGGGCCATTATCAAATTCAAAACTCATCCATATAAAGACAGCTTTACCCACCAAGTTTTCTTTTGGTACAAAGCCCCAAAAGCGACTATCTTGGCTGTTATCGCGATTATCACCCATCATAAAGTAATGATCAGCTGGAACCACCCATTCATCCGCAGGTGTGCCCAATTGCTGGTAGTAACGCCCCTTACGTTCAGGCGATTTTGGGTTGATTAAAATGTCATGGTTAGTCGTGGTTAAATCTTCATTTAAACGCGCTAAAGCCATTGGGCCTTGCTTAAATTCATTATCATTAATTAATTTAAAATCAATTTTATTGAATTCATTACAAAGAAGTGTGCCCTTTTGAACTTCACCTTCTTCGCATTTTGGTTGAATATATAAACGCTTATCACGATAAACAATTTTATCGCCAGGTAAACCTATAGCACGTTTAATATAGTCCACTCTCTCATCTAACGGGTATTTAAAAACAACAATATCGCCACGCTCTGGTTCGCTTACATCCACTAATTGGCTGCGCCATACTGGGTCTTTAATCCCATAAGAATACTTTTGCACTAAAATAAAATCACCCACTAATAAGGTGGGCATCATTGAACCCGATGGGATCTGAAACGGCTCAAAAATAAATGATCTAAAAATAGTGATAGCAGCAATCATCGGAAAAATCGACTTTGCTGTTTCAGTAATCATTGGCTCAGGCGCAATCAATGCTGCGGTTTCTTCATCAAGTTGACCACCGGCAGAAGTTTGAGCAATTGCTAAACGTTCCTGCCTTTTAGGGGCAAACATTAAGTGATCTATTAACCATATTAGACCTGAGCCTAAAGTTAACAACACCAATAAAACTGAAAAGTAGCCAGCCATTTATTATCCTTTATTTTTATTTACCAACTTTCAAAATGGCTAAGAACGCTTCTTGAGGCACTTCAACGTTACCAAGTTGCTTCATTCGCTTTTTACCATCTTTTTGTTTTTGAAGTAATTTTTTCTTACGACTTACATCACCACCGTAACATTTAGCGATTACGTTTTTACGTAGTTGCTTCACGGTTGTACGCGCGATTACATGCTGACCAATTGCTGCTTGAATCGCAATATCAAACATTTGACGTGGTATAAGCTCTTTTAACGCATCAGCAAGCTGACGACCACGAGACTGCGCGCTTTCACGGTGTACAATAATAGCAAGGGCATCAACACGCTCGCCATTAATGAGTATATCTACACGTACCATGTCTGAGGTTTGGAAATGCTTAAAGTTATAATCAAGCGACGCAAAACCACGACTGGTTGATTTTAGCTTATCAAAGAAGTCCATTACCACTTCGGCCATTGGTAGTTCATACGTTACTGCAACTTGCTTACCATGGTAGCTCATTTTAGTTTGCATACCGCGCTTATCAACACATAAAGTGATTACGCTACCTAAGTACTCTTGCGGTACTAAAATGTTAGCCTCTACTACTGGCTCACGTATTTCTAAAATATCGTTTACGGCTGGTAAGTCAGATGGATTATCAATTTGTGTAGTGCCCTCTTTAGTCACTACCTCATAAATAACCGTTGGTGCTGTGGTTATTAAGTCAATGTTGTATTCACGCTCTAAACGCTCTTGAATAATTTCCATGTGCAGCATACCTAAGAAGCCACAACGGAAACCAAACCCTAATGCGGTTGAATTTTCTGGTTCAAAGAATAACGACGCATCGTTTAAGCTTAGTTTGTTAAGTGCATCGCGGAACGACTCGTAATCATCTGACGCAATTGGGAACATACCCGCATAAACTTGTGGTTTAATTTTTTGAAAACCAGGTAAGCGCTCAGGTGCCGCATTTTTTTGATGAGTAATAGTATCACCCACCGGTGCACCGTGTATTTCTTTAATACCGGCAATAACAAACCCTACTTCACCTGTACGTAAAATACCGGTATTAGTTTGTTTAGGTGTGAAAATACCTACATGATCTGCAGTATGAATATGCTCATTCGACATAATTTTAATTTTGTCGCCCGCGCGAAGTTCACCATGCTTAATACGCACTAGCGATACAACGCCTTGGTACGGGTCAAACCAAGAATCGATAATTAGCGCTTGTAATGGCTCGTCTTTATCACCAACTGGTGGCGGTACATCTTTAACGATCATTTCAAGTACTTCGGCAATACCCACACCTGTTTTAGCACTACATTGCACGGCATCAAGGGCATCAATACCAATGATGTCTTCAATTTCTTCGGCTACACGTAATGGGTCAGCTTGTGGTAAATCAATTTTATTTAGAACCGGTATAACTTCTAAGTCCATTTCGATGGCGGTATAACAGTTAGCCAATGTTTGTGCTTCAACACCTTGGCCAGCATCAACAACCAATAATGCACCTTCACACGCGGCTAATGAACGTGATACTTCATAAGTAAAGTCAACGTGACCTGGAGTATCGATAAAGTTGAGCTGGTAGGTTTCACCATCGTTTGCTTTGTAGTTTAACGTTACACTTTGCGCCTTGATGGTAATGCCACGCTCACGTTCAATATCCATTGAATCCAGAACCTGCTTCTGCATTTCACGGTCGGTTAAACCACCACAAACTTGGATCAAACGGTCAGAAAGGGTCGATTTACCATGGTCAATGTGGGCGATGATCGAAAAATTACGGATATGCTTCATAAACTGGATTCTAAACTTCTATTTTAAAGGACTAAGGTCGCATGCCTAAATAACTTGAAAATACTTGCTGTGCATTTTCAAGTTACTGTGGCATAAAAACGCAATTTTACATTTAATTGGCGTCAATCACCATCTATTTGAGTTAAAGGAAGACTAATTGGATGAATTTTTATCACTTTAATCTCATGCCTAAGTGATTTTACCCATGTTTTAGCAATTAAGAAGCCGGTGATGCCACCCAATATCGCTGCTAAAATTTGCCAACCTTCAGCCAATAGTATTAATTCACTGGTTATTAAGGCGAAGATTAAACTCAAAAATAAGGGCAGCATGTAAACGGCAAAGGCATGTTTTACAACGTGGCTGTCATCCAGTGACATAGTCACTTTTTGTCCAACTTCTAATTGCGTTTCGAATTTATAGGGTAAGGTTTTCTTTGCTGTACCAAATAACTTACTAAACACTTGAGAGCCACAACGACCATTACAGCCTTCGCAGGCCTGCTTTTGTTGAGCTTCTAAATGCGCAACGTGGCCACTAAGGGCCACGACGGTTAACGTTTGTTCTATCATCTATAATGCCCGTGAAACAGACTCAGCAATCGCTTTAGCGCTCATGGTTGGAATGTTTCCCACCACGGAGACATCAAAATTTCCGCCGTTGTGCACATAAATAGTGGTTGCTCCTGAGGTGAGAGCTCCGCTTAAGCGCTTACCTGGTAGTGGCCGTTGCACAAATACTGATACCTCAACAAATCCATCAGAGAATAAATAGTAATCTGTTAATTCATTGTTTAAGTCGAGCTTATGTCTATCGGACTTAAGTAATTCAAACCCTTCAGGTAGCCATCCAATAGTCCAATTCATAGCATTCGCTTTGCTTTGTTCATCAATTGAATTAGCGGGTAATGGTGTTGGAAAATTACGATTAAGCACTTCTAATAATAAGCTTGCCGGTTGCTCAGTTACGCTAATGTGGGTAAGTTGTAATTGCTCAAGCGCTTCGCCTTGGTGATTCACATAGGCGGCTTTCAACAATAAAGACGACTCAGTATCAATCCAAATCCAATAGTTATATTTGTCATCGTTTTTAGATTCAATTCGAACCAGCTGAGCAGGACGCCCCGCAATACGGCCTTTACCACCAAGCACAAAGTCATAATGTGCACTTAAGCGGTTAATATCTTTAAATAAGACTTCTGGGATGGGGCCTGCAATCGAGTCAGTTGTTAACGAGTAAGGTTCTGATTGTGGCTCAAAGTAGGTAACTTGGTTGTCAATGCGGATCATTTCAAGGCCTGCACCATTAAGCAAACTTAAATGTTCAAGCTCTATATCACCTTGTTTAGCATGCACCCAACGGTAGGGCTCCATACTTTTACCCTTAACAACAACAAAAGAGGCGTCGAAATTACGAGTGTGAACTGCACTGGCCATTTCAAGCAGTAAATCTTTAGCAGGGTTTGTGTCATTGGCAAAAGTATTAAAACTCAGCACCAATGACATAATAAAAGTAATTACTTTCATCTAATTAGTTTTTTTCCTCTGGGGATGTTTCATCTGTTTTAGCTGTTTTTAACGAATGAGCTACACGCGCTTGACGCTGATGTTCAAGTACTAATGCGCCAATGCGTTGCTGCTGAAGCTCTCGCAAACCTTGCTCTGCGTTATCAAGTGCAGGTGCCGATGAGTAGCTTACTGGCGATGCCATGCCGGTTAACGGCGTGGTTTGCAATAATGGAATTTCGTTTTGCACAGCATCTTCCCCTTGCGGTAAGGTGTTCACACCAACAATAGTAAACATTGCTACGCTCGCTGCGATCGCTAATTGAGCAACTGGTTTACGCCAATTAAACGCCACTACTTTATTTTCTGTTTCGGTATTTGAAGGGGTTGCCAACTTATCAGACTGGCTAAAGTCTGCATAAACGGGCTCACTCTCAAGTGCTAACGAAATGCGATCACTAATATCAAAATCCATATTATTGTTATTTTCTTTAGCTCGCATTGCATCACCGATTAACGCGTAACGGCCAAACGTAGCAACATCATCCGATGCAATAGTTGCATCATTTAATGTTTGTTCACCGTCAAGTAATGCTGATAACGATTCGTTATCTAAGCGGTTAACGTGTGCTTTTGTCATACTAAGACTCGCCTATTAATGGGTTTAATTTATTATCAATTGCTTCACGGGCACGAAAAATACGCGAACGTACCGTCCCGACTGGGCAATCCATAACCACGGCTATTTCTTCATAGCTCATACCCTCAATTTCTCTAAGAGTAATCGCGGTTTTAAGATCTTCAGGCAAACTATCAATCGTATTAAAAATAACAGCGCGGACTTCTTCGCTTAATAGTAAATTTTCAGGTGACGCGTTAGAACGCATTGAATCTGCACCTTCATAAAACTCGGCATCGTCAGCATCTATATCATTTGCTGGCGGTTTACGCCCTTGAGCCACTAAATAATTTTTAGCACAATTAACGGCGATACGGTAAAGCCAAGTATAAAAAGCACTATCACCACGAAAATTAGGAAGGGCACGATACGCTTTAATAAACGCTTCTTGTGCTACATCAGCAATGTCACCTTGATTTGATACATAACGTGAGATCAAACCGGCTATTTTGTTCTGATACTTCTTAACTAATAGGTTAAAGGCGTTTTTATCTCCCTGCTGGACCCTTTTCACTAACGCTAAATCTAATTCCTGCTCGCTCATTCGAGCCGGTACTCCTCTGATTGATTCTTGCTTATTATTCATAGTGTCGCCATTGTTCACACCTACTCTGACCCTTAGATGAATAAAAAGTTCTGACTCATATTGTTTTTTTATAAAATAGCTACAAATTACGCGTTTATACGCTAAAACCACTTAGTAGTAGTTCAACAAATATGGTACAACTATAAGTATTAAAAATAAATATTGCTCTATCTGAGCATTGTAACCGCAAAGTACCTCACAGATGAACCAAAATAAACATCACATTACCGATGTCGCTATTATTGGTAGCGGCGCAGCAGGCTTATCACTTGCTTTATCTTTGGCTAATTACTGTAACGTTACCGTGATCAGTAAAGGTGAATTAACCGAAGGTTCTACTCTTTATGCCCAAGGCGGAATTGCCGCTGTTTTTGATAAAAAAAATGACAGTATAGAATCTCACGTTGAAGATACCTTAGATGCAGGTGGCGGTTTATGTGACAGAGAAGCTGTTCATTACACTGCCAGTAATGCGCATGACTGCCTACAATGGTTGATTGACCAAGGCGTACCTTTTGATATGGAATTTGATAGTAAAGGTAAAGAGCGCTTTCATTTAACCCGCGAAGGGGGTCATAGCCATCGACGCATTTTGCATGCTGCCGATGCCACTGGCAAAGCAGTGCAAACAACGCTGATTAGCCAAGTTCAAGCGCACAGCAATATCACCTTGTTAGAGCATTACAATGCGATTGATCTAATTACAGATAAAAATATCGGTAAGACGGGGCCACATGTTCACGGTATGCATGTGTGGAATAAAAAAGCCAAAAAAGTAGAAACCATTGGCGCAAAATTTGTTGCCCTAGCAACGGGTGGCGCAAGTAAAGTGTACCTTTACACCTCTAACCCTGATGTTTCTAGCGGTGATGGCATAGCAATGGCATGGCGTGCAGGGTGTCGCGTTGCTAATATGGAATTTAATCAATTTCATCCAACCAGTCTTTACCACCCAGAATTACAAAACTTTTTAATTACCGAAGCAATGCGTGGTGAAGGGGCCTATTTAAAACGCCCAGATGGCACTCGCTTTATGAAAGAGTTTGATGAGCGAGAAGAACTCGCCCCGCGCGATATTGTAGCGCGCGCTATCGACTTTGAAATGAAACGCCTTGGCGCAAATTGCGTATATTTAGATATTAGCCATAAAGACAAAGATTTTATTATTGAACACTTCCCTACTATTTACGCTAAATGCTTGAGCGTAGGGCTTGATATAACCAAAGAAGCAATCCCTGTCGTTCCTGCGGCACATTACACCTGTGGTGGCGTAATGACCGACTTTAACGGCAAAACGGATTTAGCAAATTTATACGCTGTGGGTGAAGTGGCTTATACCGGCTTACATGGTGCTAACCGCATGGCAAGTAACTCATTATTAGAGTGCATTGTATTTGCCCATGCAGCAGCAAAAGACATTTTAAGTAAAATAGAGACCGCTCCTGCACTGGTTGAGTTACCTAGTTGGGATGAAAGCCGCGTATCTAACTCAGATGAAGAAATCGTGATCACCCATAACTGGCATGAGCTACGATTATTTATGTGGGATTATGTGGGGATTGTACGCTCAACTAAACGCCTTGAACGTGCGCTTCATCGTGTTGAGTTACTGCAACAAGAAATACACGATTATTACGCAAACTTTAGAGTAAGCAATAACTTACTTGAGTTACGTAATTTGGTGCAAGTTGCCGAGCTTATAATTAGAAGCGCTATGGAACGTAAAGAAAGTCGTGGACTACACTTTACTATTGATTATCCAGAGCAAAATGAGAACCCAACGCCCACTATTTTGACTCCGCTACGTAATTAATTGCTTCAAGCGTTGCCCGTTTTAAGCGCGCATAGCTTTGCTCATCAACACTATTGGCTGAGATAATCAGCCAATAGTTTTTACTAAAGCCATTAATATACAGCCACACACTCTGACCAAGTAACCGGCTTTGCTTACTAATTACCCCTTGAATTTGCCTGCCTGATCCTTCAAAACGAAATTGATTCGGCTCTAAGAGTATAATGCCTTGCTGTGGTTGAGCAGCCACGATTTTTCGCCAAACAATAATGCCAGCAAGTGTATTAAGTGCAATACAAAAAAGAGTTGCCACCACCGAGTTCATAAATAGGCACAACACTAAAGTCAGCACACAAAAAAAGACCACAATCGGTTTGTGGTCTGTTTTGTTATCTGTAACGGTAAATCTATACACGAACTCGGTCTAAAATTAGCTGAACCATGCTGTTTAGCTCTGCGTCTTTACATTCTTCATGGCCCATAAACCAAGCGAATAAATCTGGGTCTTCTTGTGTTAATAAGCGCTGAAAAATCGCTTGCTGTTTAGCATCTAACGAATCATAAGCTTCTTCAACAAACGGCATAAACAAAACATCTAGCTCTAACATGCCACGGCGACAAGCCCAACGGATACGTGCTTTACTATGTATTTCAACCATTTTAAACCTCATATTTAATTAACTCGAGTTTACCAAATACGCGTTAATTTAACAGCACTAAGTTATAAAAACATCGTCTGTTAGTCGCTGTACCATACGCTTTAACTACGTTATTATGTGACCTCATTTGTTATTGCAAAGAAGGTGTTTATGTCTCAGGTTTATGCATGTCCTTTATCACATCAGATTATTAGCCTCTCAGGCACAGATAAATTATCTTACCTACACGGACAAATCACTCAAGATCTCAATAAAATCAACAACAACAACTTTTTGTGGACAGGTCACTGTAGCGCAAAAGGTAAGCTGTGGGGTGTATTTAAGCTATTTTCTTATCAACAAAGTTACTTTTTAGCAGGTTCAAGTGCTGAAGTAGAACGCTCACTGGCTGAGTTAAAAAAATACGCTGTATTTGCAAAAGTTGAAATTAATAAAGCATCAGAGCGATTAATTGGTCTACTTGGCGATAACTTAACAGACATACTCGTACAACTCGATATTCACTTCAGCGATGACGCAACGGCTTGTGACTTCGCTCACGGTAAAGCCCTTAAACTTGCATCAAACCGCGTTTTATTGATGGTTGATAGCCAATTTTGCCTACCTGACGACGTGTCGACCCTCGACAACGATGCCCTATGGCAACAAGCGTCTATACTCGCTGGTGAACCGCAATTAAGTGTCGATGCGATTGATGAATACGTACCGCAAATGGTTAATCTGCAAGCCATTAACGGCATTAGCTTTAAAAAGGGTTGCTACACAGGCCAAGAAACCGTTGCACGTATGAAGTACCTAGGCAAAAACAAACGTGCTATGTATATCGTTTCTGGGCAAAGTGAAGGGTTACTCGAAGCACCCGACATTGAAACTCAATTAGGTGAAAACTGGCGCCGCGCAGGTAAACTTATTGCGCAAAGCTATAATGAACAAACACAGACTTTAACTGGTTTGGTCGTGTTGCCAAACGATACTGATATCGATCAGACTCTTCGTGCAAAACACACCCCTTCGGTAGAGCTAAACATTCTGCCTCTACCTTACTCTCTTGAAGATGAATAATAGGAATGACTATGATCGTTGCAGCAAATAAAGTGGTAAAAATGCATTACTCTGTTTTAGATAATGACGGCAATACCATTGATAACTCATTTGGCGGTGAGCCATTAATTTTTATCGTTGGTACGGGTTACCTTATTTCAGGACTTGAAAACGCGCTGCAAGGCAAACAAGCTGGCGATACACTAAGTGTAAAAGTTGAACCTGAAGAAGGTTACGGTGAACGTCATGATCACCTAATGCAAGCCGTGCCAAAATCAATGTTTGAAGGCATGGACATTGAAGTGGGCATGCAATTTCGTGCAACCACCGATGACGGCGACCAGTCAGTCATGATCATCGATATTCAAGACGAAGAAGTGATTGTTGATGGTAACAACCCACTCGCTGGTATTACGCTCAATTTTGATGTAGAGATTTTAGAAGTACGCGATGCAACGGCTGAAGAGCTTGAACATGGCCATATACATGGTGAAGGCGGTTGTGGTCACGACCACTAAACCCTAATCCAGTAATAAAAAAGCGCCTAAGGCGCTTTTTTTATAGCATATTATTCTGCGTTCGCAATTTGGCTTGAGGCTCTGCTGCTGGCATTTCAACAGGGGTTATTTTATCTTCAAGCGCAGCAACTAATCCTGCTTGGTCATTCGTGCCTAAGCGGTATTGGCTGCCATCTTTAAGCGTTAATTGCACCGCACTAAAGCCTGATACCGAATAAATCCAACCATCGTGTGTAATGCGAATACCAATACCATGGCGGTATGAGTTTTGTACTGCTTTTACGTCAACTATGTCCTCTAGTGCTAATTTTTGACCCGCAACGCCTGGACCAAATGCCCAGCTAATATGGGCTTCATCAACTTTAATGGTTAAACCATGAAATAAAAAACCCACCAGCAATAAAATACCGGCAAATACCATTAACGGCACATCGGCACCCATTAAATTCCATGCAAGCGCAACAAACCCACCTATCCATGCCAATACTACAAATATAAATACCGCATACTGCTTATGCTGATACATAACACTCTCTATTAAAAAGTTAAAAAATTAAAAACTGTACACTAAGGTGGCACTGAGCTCTGAATCGTATTTAAGCTTATCTTCTTCAGGCTTAGAATTATAACGATACATATAAGCAAACTTGAGCGATACAGCGCCAACCACTTGGCTAATTAAGGCGGTTTCTGACTTTAACCGTGAGTTAAGCCCAGATAAAGACTGCTCTATACTGATATCTTGATTAAATCGGGTACGCTTAGATACCAACCTCTCCCACTGCATTGCAATACGAAGTAAATAACCCATTTTGTCTTTATCGTCTTCAAGTGCTGTTGACTCATCATCAGCAACTGAGCGGTATAGACCTGGGCCTATATCTATATCTACCTTATTTTTAACCCCTTGATAAACACGTGCGCCATAACCGGTTGCTACCGTACTTTTAAAATCAAGGCCGCTAAATTGATCTTCTTCATAATCCCCGTAAATAAAGAAAGACGAGTTTTTAACGCCTATTTTATAGTTACCCTGTGCAGAGAAAAACACCCGATTAGCAGTAACATCCGACTCACCCGTTTCTTCGTTTTCGTCACGTTTGTACAAAGAGTCTATTTTGAATTGATTTCGCCAGTTTTCAAAATCTTGATAAAGGTTCCCTTTAAGCTTAAAACTGGTTGAGTTGGTATTACCTTTACTTAAAATAAAACCAAATTCGGTATCACCATACAATACTTCGCCTTTGTGTAACTCATGAATTTCTTCATCAGAGAGCTCCCCATACTCATGAAAATCTTCAAAGGGATCAACTGCCCAGCTGTAGGAGCTAAATAATAAAAGCAGTAATACAACGTACTTTCGCAAAATACATTCTCTTGCAAATGGTAATAATGAAAAGGGGCCGAAAAAGTTATTCACTTTCTTTCCATAAAATATGGCAAAAAGGCGCGTCTTTATCACGGCTAATTAAAATTTTCGCAAATAAGACGTCTTCGTTATCAAACTCAAGGCCCACTAATACTTGAATAAAATGCTCAGGTTCTATTTCTAGTGCAACAAAATCTTGCCACTGTTCATCGGGCTCATCTTCTTCAATAAAGCCAAGTTCTTCACGATGCAGGTTAAATTCTTCAACATCTTTATCACTCAGGTTGTTGGGAGCCAGCTCCAAAAAAATATCATAAGCTTGATGGGTTGCTTCTTCTACCGTAAATAAACGTGGACCTGACATGAGTGGTTAACCTCTGAGCTTTTAAGTTGGCGCCATAATATCAAAAGTTGCTAGGGTTTTGATAAAAAAAACACGTTAAATACTGACTTTTTTACTTTTACCTAATACTTATAGATATTAATGGATTGGTTAGCATTAGGGTCTGTTGGCCTTTCAAGATTAAATTTGCCTTGAAAGATAACAGACCGCAATTGCATTAAAAAATTCACTTTGTTTTTTATTCATCTTCATCCACTTTACTTAGCACGAATAAAAACATAAGCTCAAGTAACAGGTCAGAGGAGTGCGAGATGATAAAACTAGAAAAAAAACAGGGCATTGCCACCGTCACATTAAATCGAGTAGAAAAACAAAATGCCTTAAGCTTTACTATGTTTATTGAGCTTAACAAGGTGATTAAAAATATTAAAAAAGATGCCAATATTCGTGCGGTTGTATTAACCGGTGAAGGCGAACACTTTTGTGCAGGGCTTGATATTAACGCGGTTATGGCCTCGCCAATAAATATTATAAAACTCCTATTTAAATGGCTTCCTGGTAATCAAAATTTAGCGCAAAAAGTAGTACTTGGTTGGCAATCATTGAGTGTGCCTGTTATTGCAAAAATAAACGGAAATTGCCTTGGGGGTGGATTGCAAATAGCACTGGGTGCCGATTACCGGATTGTTCACCACGATGCCAAACTCGCCATTATGGAAGCGCGCTGGGGGTTATGCCCAGATATGGGCGCTAATGTTATGCTTTCAGGCTTAGTAAAACGCGACCAAGCGCTTTGGTTAGCAAGTCACGCAAATCCAATAAACGCACAACATGCTTTTGAACTAGGTTTAGTAACCAAAACAACCGACGATACAGATAAAGCAACTAAAGAGATGCTTGATACACTGCTTGCGCGCTCACCTGACACATTAGCTGCAATAAAGCGTGTAACTCAACAAAGCTATAAAGCCCCTGCTCGAAAAATACTCGCTAAAGAAACATGGAGCCAAATTCGCTTACTGATCAACCCTAATACTAAAAAAGCCATTGCTAAAGCTAAAGGGAAAGCTGATATTGAGTTTACAAACGCCAAGCGCTGGTAACATTGATGGTAATACTAAGGAACAATGCATAAAACAGCGTTATTTGTTAAAGTTAGGCTCTTCTATTCTAGTGAGCCAAATTAATGAAATACCTACTAAGTAGCGCTATTATTTTACTGTGCTTGGCAACAAGCAAATTCATTATGCATCTTCTTGATGCGAGTTTCCCTGCTCCTCTACTCGCCATGGTTTTGCTGCTAACGTTACTGTTATTAGGCATAGTTAAAGAACATCAACTCGCCCCCTGCGCATCACCTATTTTGAATGTAATGCCTATTTTCTTTATTCCTGCAGGCGTCGGTTTTATAGAACATTTAGGGCTAATTAAATCATATTGGCCTTTCTTAACTGCGGTCATCTTATTAGTCCCACTCAGTAGTTTAATTTTAGTGGCAAGCCTAGTGGGCTATTTTAAAGGCAGAGCTAATAATGACTAACTTAACCACCAGCATAACCCCCAGCCTATGGTGGTTAACCGTGCCATTTATTATTATTCTCTTTATTGCACTAAGAGCGGTTAATCTTAAAATAAATCAGACTATTTTAAAGTCATTAACCAACCCTGTTTTTTTAAGCATTGGCATTATTGCCCTACTGTTAGTCAACCTTAAATTACCCTATTCACAATTTGCCTCACATAGTCAGTTACTAAGTTGGCTATTAGAGCCGGCCATTGTTGCTTTAGCCTTGCCGCTTTATCAGCAATTTATGCACGTACGTAAAAACTTACTATTAATTGTCGCTACTTGCAGTATAGGTATTGTTAACGCCACACTAGTGGCTTTTGTATTAAGTATTTTGTTTGCTGTGCCCTCACAACTGAGCGCCTCTGTTGCGGCACTCAGTGTAACAACGCCTATCACACTGCTGGTTACTGACTCATTAGGAGGAATTAGTTCGCTTGCCGCTGCCATGGTTATTTTTATTGGTTTATTGGGGGCTTTGTTTGGCTTTATGTTACTCAAATTAGTTAAGATTTATAACTTTGAGGCACAAGGAATTGCAATCGGTACCGCGTGCCATGCAATTGGTACGGCGGCAGCTATTGCCGAACACCCAAAAATAGGCGCATTTTCATCAGTGGCTATGGCACTCAGTGCATTATTAACCGCAGTGATAGTACCACTATTATATCCAATTTTAGTTAACACTTTGTTATAGTAAGCAGATAACAGTATCGCTAAAAATAGAGCCCAGCATGATCAGTTCCGAAATTCAGCAATTTGAAAAGTACTACGCCCTACTTACCGAGTATTTAGTTACCTACAGTATGCAAATAGTGGGCGCTATTTTTATTCTACTCGTTGGCCTGTGGGTCGCTAAAAAGCTCGCCGAAGTTGTCGCAAACTTAATGACCCGCCATAACATTGATATCACCCTGACTAATTTTGTCAGTAATGTTGTAAAAGTACTGCTGATCATTATGGTGATCATTATTGCGCTTGGTAAAATTGGCATTAGTGTGACCCCATTTGTAGCTGCAATAGGTGCCGCCTCATTAGGCGCAGGCTTAGCGTTACAAGGTATGCTTTCTAATTATGGCGCAGGGCTTGCTATTATTGCTACGCGGCCATTTGTGGTTGGCGATACCATAGAAGTAAAAGGCGTTAGTGGCCAAGTAAAAGTAATTGAGCTGGGGCACACCATATTAATTAATGAAGAAAAAGTAGAAATAACCATTCCTAACAAACATATTGTTGGCGAAATTCTGCATAACTCATTTAATTATTCACTGGTAAAAGGTGAAATAGACATAGCCTACAGTGCCTGTAGTGATACTGCGATAAGCCTTATTGAAAACGTATTAGTCAATCATGAACTCGTAGCTAAACACCCTAATGCACAAATTGGTATAGAACGTTTTGCTGATAGCGGCGTCACCATTAGTTATCGTTATTGGGTGCCCACCACTAAAATTATTGAAACTAAACTCGCAATAAATGGCGGTGTGTATAAAGCGATTAACGATGCCAATATTGAAATTCCGTTTCCACAACGCATTGTTACGCTCAATAAAAGCGACCTAAAATAAATAAAAACCTTAATATGATTTTAAATCATATTAAATTAATTAAGCGTGCTTACAAATAAAATAATAACGAGTCCTTATGCATCAATCACCTTTTTATCTAGGCGACTGGCAGGTAACACCTGCCAGCAATTGTATACAATGTGCTGAAAAAGTAACGCAATTAGAACCTAAAGCAATGGATGTATTATTATATCTTTGCTTACAAAAAGGCGATATGGTCACCAGCGACGAATTACTCAATCAGTGCTGGCAAAACATTGAAGTAGGCGATAACCCACTGCATAAAACCATCACACAACTGCGAAAAGCACTGGGTGATAAGGCAAGCTCCCCGCTATACATAGAAACCATTCGCAAACGCGGCTACCGTATTATTGCAAAACTTGAGTTTCCATTTGCAGAAGATACATCAAGCTCTATAAACACGTGGCAAGGCGGTTCTCCTTTTTTAGGTTTAAGCCCATATAACCCAACCGATACCCATTTATTTTTTGGTCGTAACCAAGCCATCACCACCTTACTCGAAAACGTATCAAACCAAGTAACATTGCAGCGCGCATTTTGTTTAATTCTTGGCCCTAGTGGCACGGGTAAATCATCATTAGTTAATGCGGGTATATTGCCAAAACTACTCGACGAGCGAGGCTATAACGGCATTAGAGTGATGTCGTACACCCAACTCGACTTTGCAGATGTGCATCAAACTAGGCTGTATTTAGATTTAGCCTCTGCCATGCTTGATTGGGATATAAACCAACACCCCGTATTTGAAGGATTAAGCTCGCAAACACTGGCGCAGCAATTAGAGCACACAATTGACGAAGTGATAAACACGTTACAAACTGCAATCAGTAAGGCAAATACAAAACTAAACACACCGCAGTTTTTTTTGTTTATAGACCGCTTAGAGGTGCTGCTTTCATCGCCACTATTTAGTCCCAACACCCGAAGTCATTTTTTATCGATTATTGAACGTTTAGCCACCTCTAAAGCGGTGATCGTATTTAGTGCGTGTCGTAACGACTTTTACCCTTTAGTGGTAGAGCAACCCAGCCTTATGGCCGCAAAAGCGAATGGCGCCCATTATGATTTAACCCCTCCCAACCGCCAGGAACTACAACAAATTATTCGCTTGCCGGCATTAACCGCTAATTTAACGTTCTCACACGACCCGCAAACCAAAACTCCGCTGGATGAAATACTGTGTGCAGATACCGCCAACAATCCTGATGCCCTGCCCATGCTGCAATACACACTGCAAGAGCTGTATTTACAGCGCAGTGAAAATAATGAGTTATTGCACAGCGTGTATGAAAAACTCGGCGGTATTGAAGGCGCTATTGGTAAAAAGGCAGAAGAGGTATTTATAGGGCTTTCTAAAGCGCAACAGCAGCAACTAAAAAGCGTATTATCGCAGTTAGTGACGCTAAACCCAGATGGTAAAACCATTACGAGCCGTGCGGCCCGCTTACAAGCATTAACCAACACCAGCCAAAAAGAGCTTGTACAAGCCATGGTCGACAGCCGCTTATTTGTATCGCACTTACAAAACCAAGAAGCCTGCTTTAGCCTTGCCCACGAGGCATTATTACGCCAATGGCCACGTGCTAAACAGTGGATTAATGACCATAAAGATGCCCTTGCTATAAAAAGCCGCTTACACCACCACACGCAACAGTGGCTTAATGAGCACAAAAGTAACGCCTACCTGTTAGCGCCGGGTAAACCACTGCAAGAAGCGCTCACGTTATTAAACGACAATATATTCAAACTAGACAATGACGAACGCGCCCTTATAAATAACTCTCTCAAAAATAGTAAAGCAAAAACAACCATAAAACGCGGCACAGTCGCTCTACTTTGTTTACTTACCTGTGTTGCCCTATTCATGAGCTTCACTAGTTTTCAAGCGCAGCAACTTGCACAGCAAAAGCGCCAAGAAGCCGAAAGCCTACTTGGCTTTATGGTCGGTGACTTTGCCGATAAACTGCGCAGCGTTAAGCGTATGGATTTGCTCGATGGAATTAGTAATAAAGCACTTGAGTATTTTACCAATCAAGTCGAGGAGCCAAGCTCACTATTTAACTTTAGTAATCAACAAGCCGAATTTAAAAGTCGCTTTCAGTACGCACAAACTTTGGAAGCCATGGGGGAAGTGGCCTATTCGCGCGGTAAAACCATTGAGGCCTTCACCGCCTTTGAAAACGCCCGCACTCGCCTTGAAGCATTATTAAAAATCCAACCAAACAACTTAGAGTTACTCACGCTTGCCGGTGCCAATGCTTTTTGGCTCGGTCAGCTTCATTATGATAAAAGCGATTACGCAGCCACTGAGCCATTATTTAAAAAATATCATGCCTACAGTGAGAAAATGTATTCATTAGCACCGAATGATTTTAACTCGATTATGGAGCTATCGTATTCGCATAATTCGCTGGGCTCTTTGTATTTAAAGCAATTTAACTACACTGCCGCGAAACTACGCTTTACAAAATCGCTGGCCCTTAAAAACAAAGCGCTTAAGCTTAAACCCAATAATAAAAACTTATTGCGCGATAAAGCAGATACCATCAGCTGGCTTGCTAAAACCGAAGAAGGGCTCGGTGATTTTAATGCCGCGCTAACCATGTATGTAAATGCCTCAAGTGAATTGTCAAATATGCTATTGAATTATCCCGATGATGCAAGTTTATCAAGCAGTTTAGCTTATACTTATATTCAGCAAAGCTATCTTTTAAGTTATTTACCCAATAGACAACCTGCCTACGAAAAAGCACAGCAAGCCACTAATACAATTAATAACGCTATATTGCAGGATCCAAAAAGTAAGTACTTTCAAGATTCATACTATCGCTTTTTAGCCTACCAATTGATGCTTTCAGCCGATAAAAATATTAATGAACAAGTAAATGAAATTATTAAATTTGTCAAAAATCAATACTTCGACAATAAATTTATTATAAATACACAAGTAAGCCTTATACACTATTTTATTGATAGGCTGTCACAGCACAAAGCACAGGAGTTATTAATTGCGCTGGAGAGTGATACAAACTATCAAGAGTACATAGCTAATCAAATGAAAATTGGCGATAACATAATACCGATACGGGTTAATTTACTTAAAGCTAAGTTAAGTACAACCAGCAAGCAGCGAGAACAGTTTTGCTTAAATGCGCTTCAAGCCATTATTAAAACAGCAGAAAAAGATCAAAGTGTTCGTATCACATACCCGCTGGTACAGGTGTACACTTGCTTAAATCGAGCTGATGAAATCCCCAAAATAAAAGCAAACCTAGTAAAACTAGGCATTACTAATTTCAAACTATGACTATGAATAAAAAATGAAATAATATGAATAACACTCAAGAACTAATTCACTTTACAGTTAACATTGTACTAGGCAGTGACGACGAAGCTAACTTTACATACTCTATAGATGGCAAGGAAGTGACAGGCGGCGGAGTTGTAAGAACCTAAACGGCGGGCGTTTATAGTTTAGATGAAGCCACGCTTGCTAAAGGTTTTTTATTCACCGGAGCCACTATCACTGATAAAGAAGGCAACTGTGCTGGTGATTTTAAATCAGAAATCAATGATAATGGCCAATCAATCACCATCACAGACACAGATGAAAATAATGGCACTGTGTGTTTAATATTTAATGTTGAGTGCAATGGTAAAGCCTATGAAAGCGCCGACCCACAAATTGAAAATAAAGACAAAAATTAATCAACAACGCTTAATATTTAATTTTTGTTTTCCAAATTGCACAGGCCTTTAACGCCTGTGCATAATAAAAAAAACTATTAATCAAAAACTTAAAATCAGAAGATTACCGAAAGGTTTAATTGCACTTTTTTATGTAAATTTGTAGACATCAAAAACGTCTGTACCATGCTAAGGCTAAAACGTGTCTAAACAAATTAATAAAAAAGAGACAGCGGCGGTTAAAAACGATAAAGCATTGCCCTTCGATAGCGCTTTATTATCCCCTTTTTCGCATACTCAATTTGGCGCTTTAATTGAATTATTTAACGGCACCGCCGAAGGCATTTTTGTACTTAATGAGCACGGTGGTTTTGAGTTTGCAAACCCAAAAGCAGCGCAGCTATTAGGTTACTCTCAGCAATCTCTGATAGGCGAAAATTTACTGTCGTTTTTACACGGTGCAGACCTTGATAAATATAAACAGACCTTATTAAATTGGATTGGTATTAAGGACACCCCTCTTAGCATTGGCCCAAATGAAGTTACTATAAACAAAGCCAATGGCGATGTGATTGAAGCTGACTTATCAATATCAAGCATGCCAAAAAGTCTCGCATCGGCGCAAAAGTTATACGTGTGTATACTTCACGATCTTAGTACCCATAAAGCCATGTACAACCGTTTAAAAGTACAGGCCTCAACCGATCATTTAACTGGGCTTGCTAACCGTTTAGCTTTAGATGAGTCATTAAAAAAATATTGGCAAGAGAGTATTCAAAGCCAACAACCTCTAACCAGCATATTGATTGATGTTGACCACTTTAAAAAATTCAACGATACCTATGGGCATATTAAAGGCGATAAATGCTTACAGAAAATAGCAAAAATGCTATTACAATGCATTCCATCTAGAGAGTGTTTAGCTGCTAGGTATGGCGGTGAAGAGTTTGCAATTATTTTACCCCGTTGCGATATAAAAACCGCCACGGTTGTGGCCAACCATATACAACAACAAATTGCACAAATGAGCTTTACCGACATAGGCTTGCCGCCAGAGGTTAAAATTACGGTAAGCCAAGGAATTGCCAGTGAAAATAATAACCAGTACCGCAACTACGAGGCGCTGTTATATGCCGCAGACACGGCTTTATACCGAGCAAAAACAGAAGGTAGAAATAAAATAAGTACGATTATTTAAAGTTTAAATTAAAGGCCTTTTCATGACGCTATATCTATATTAAACGCCACTTCATGGAGGTGGCGTTTAGTTAAATAACAGCTGATTAAACTAGGGTCTGTTGACCTTTACGGATTAAGATTCGTTCAAACTAGGGGCTATTTAATCGCGGCGCGAGGTTTGTAACCTAGTGGGCTAAGTAAAAACCGAGCAAAGCTTCCGCGTCCTGCTCACGCCCCTTACCTACATCCATGTAGGCAACAAAGAGTAAATCGCCCCTAGGCAGAACCCTTCGGGCAGCGCCTGTTTGGCATTGATGCTGCGTTATCGCCTATTTATGGGGAATAACCACACCACATAGGCGCTGCCTTGCCTAAATACCAAACAGACTGCTGTAAATTTAACCTTGAAAGATCAACAGACCCTAAAGTAACAATAAACTACCTAATCCTAAAAAGGTTACAAAGCCGACAATATCAGTGACTGTGGTTAAAATAACTGAGCCTGATAATGCAGGGTCAATTTTCATTTTATCTAAGATAGACGGGATCACTACGCCCGCCAACGATGCTGCCACTAAGTTAAGTAATATTGCCACAGTAATGGTTATACTGAGCATAATATCGTTAAACCATACAAAGGTTAGCAAACCAATCACTAAAGCCCATACCAAGCCATTTACCGCCCCTACACGCAGCTCTTTTTTAAGTAATGCGTTACGGTTTGAGTCGGTAACTTGACCAAGCGCAAGACCGCGCACTATAACTGTTAAGGTTTGACTACCGGCAATACCGCCCATTGAAGCAACAACGGGCATTAAGACGGCTAAAGCAACCACTTGCTCTATGGTTGCGCCAAACAAACCGATAAACCACGAGGCTAAAAATGCCGTTGCTAAGTTGATACCTAACCAAATACCACGGTTTTTAGCGCTTTTACGAACACTAGCAAATAGGTCTTCGTCTTCTCGTAAACCACCAGCCTTTGCTGTGGCTTCGTCAGCGATTTCTTGACGTAATTCATAAGCTGATGCAATGGTTAATCGCCCTATTAGTTTGTTATCGGCATTAACCACTGGCATGGCCATTTTCTCGCTATGAATGACCACTTCAGCGGCTTCATATAAATCATGGTCTGCGTGCAATGAGGTAAAGTCATGATTAGCTAAGGTCATTAAACTCTCGTTATCATGCGCTTTTATCAGATCATTAACCGCAACTTCACCGATTAAGCTACCTTTACGGCTCACCAAATAAATAACTTCGCTGTATTGCGGTAAGCCTTTGTGTAGTAACTTTTTAGCGCCACCCGCAGTGAGCTTGTCAGACACCTTTAAAAAATCAAACCCAATCCAGTGACCTAATTGCTCTGGTGTATATTGCTGAGCCAGTTCGTATTGCTTAGTTTGTGCTTCATCGAGTTGTTTTTTAGCGTAATCAATAAAACGTTGTGGAATAACTTCTTCTAACTCAAGCAGCTCTTCAACATTAACTTCGTCTAATAATTTAAAACCGTCGCTATCATCTAAAGTCTGCAATAACCACAAACAGCTATCTTCACTTAAATTAACGAAAATTTCGTGTTGTGTGTCTTCATCTAATAAATGCCAAATTTCAAGGCGCTGCTCTTTAGGAATAGCTTCAAATAATAAGGATAAGTGTTCCGTTGATAAGGTTTGCTGAGCATCTATAAGTAATTTATTCTTGCGCTCTGTGGTATCACACTGCAATAAGTCGTTTATGAGTTGTGGTAACTGATCAACCGGATACTCTATCATTTCAAAACCCTAAAATAGTCTTTCACTATAAATTTACTGTAATAAGTAAGCACTTATTAATAAGAATAGCTAATAGTGTACATTAGAGACGAATAAAAATATTAAAAAATCGCTGTGTTGTTAAATATTTATGGTTGTAGCGTGCTATAAACTATCGCGCTTTAGCTAAAAATAAAGCCAAAAAAAGCCGTAACTAAACACGTTACGGCTTGCTAAAAAATTAATAACTCAGCGCTATTTATATTTTAAATTGCCCCACTAGGTCACCCAAGTTTTCACCTCGCCCTGCTAGGTGCTGACTTACTGAAGAAGTGGTTTTACTCGACTGTGTTAACTCATTAACTATTTCTTGAATAGCATACACGTTACGGTTAATTTCTTCTGTCACGCTACTTTGCTCTGTTGCCGCTGTGGCAATTTGTGTACTCATATCATTAATGGTGGTCACGGAAGTGGTTACCGCACCTAAGCTTTCAGATATAGCCCGTGAAGACTCAACTGAGCGATTACAGCTTTGTTGACTCGCATGCATAGCATCAACTGCTGCCGTCACTAAATTATGTAACTCGCTCAGCATTTCGTTAATTTCTAATGTGCTGTCTTGGGTTCTGCTCGCTAAACTTCTAACTTCATCAGCCACCACCGCAAACCCACGACCTTGCTCACCCGCGCGTGCCGCTTCAATTGCCGCATTTAATGCCAATAAGTTTGTTTGTTCAGCAATGCCACCAATTACACTCAATACGCTGTTAATTTTTTTAGATTGCTCACTTAACGAGTTAACCTGCTCTGCGGCTTGATTAATTTCGCCCATTAAGTTTGATACTTCGCTCAATGAAACATCCACACAATCTTGCGCTTTAGCCACTTCTTTTGTTGCCGCCTGCGTTGATACCGCAACTTGTGTGGTATTTTGAGCAACTTCATGTGAGGTTGCTGACATTTCGGTAATCGCCGTTGCCACTAAATCGGTTTCATGGTTATGCTTTAATAACTTGTCTTCTATGAGTAATGTTTGCGTATTAATATCTGAAGAGGCTGTTTTAACGTCACTTGTTACATCAACCACACCGGCAATAATACTGTGTAGCTTGCTCACAAATACATTGAAAGATTCACCTAACTGGCCAATTTCATCATGAGTATCTATTTCTAAGCGTCGGGTTAAATCCCCTTCCCCTTTGGCAATATCGTCTAAGCTTTGCACCATACGTTTAATTGGTTTTAGCATATTGTTAGAAGCATACAACGCACCGGCTGCTGCCAAACCAAGAAGCAGAAGTGATATTAAAACCAAAGTGGTCATTTTTTCGCTTAAATGGCGCTCCATAGTTGCTTGATACTTTACCAGCTCAGCTTCAATATCATCCATATATGTGCCAGTTCCAATCATCCAATTAGTACCAGGGATCATGGCTGCATAGCCAATTTTTTCGACTAAGCCTGTGGTATTGGGCTTTTGAAAATGATAAGTGAACGAGCCACCGCCCTTACGCGCTTGTTCAAGTAGGCCAACCACTATTTTTTTACCGTTTGGGTCGGTCATGCCTATTTTATTTTGACCTTCTATTGCATCACCCAGTAATGCATGAAAAACACTAATACCATCGGTATCATAAATAAAGTAGTAACCATCTTCGCCAAAGGTTAAATCTCGCAACGCATTTTTAGCGTCTTGTTCATTTCCTTGTGCTAATTGGTATTGCACTACTTTAGAGCCGATTTCTATTTCTGTTCTTAGCAAGGTTTGTTTATCAGCAATTAATTTAGTTTTGAACTCATTAAAGTTTTGCTGTTGATTCTGCTTCTCTAAATAATAAGAGCCCGCCATAAAACTGATTAGTAATACTATCAATGGTAAAACAGCCAACAGTAGCAACTTGTTTTTTAAGCTTAAATTACCCATTATTTCTCCAATTAACATTACAAGCCATTAAGCTTTTTATTTTTCAGCCGCTTAGCAGCTAAGTTTCCATTGTTTATATTACTTACAATAGCGCCACACTTGTATACAAATTAAGCACAAACAGAGTTAATTCGCAATTTAATATACTCGTATGCTAGTAAAGCACACTAAAAACAACTTTTTAGCTAAACAATAGTATAAATATAGTAATAAACAACTGATTTAGTTCCTTGTTTTAAATCCTTACTAGAACACAATTTGTTAAACTTACTTAAAGCTAAATTAACCTTACTAACGCTATCTTAGCGTAAATTAAAATTAAACATTGGCTATCACACAAAGGTCTTGCTTTCTGAGTTAAAAGACAAATAATGAAGCAACTAACCACTGGGTAAGAATGAGGAAAATGAGTTATATACTAACCACCCAATGCGCAGACGATATAGGCTTAATCGCCAAAATTACCGGACTGTGTAATCAGCATAATTTAAATATTATTCGTAATAACGAATTTGTTGATAAAGATGCACAACGCTTTTTTATGCGCACAGAGCTTACGGGCGAACCACATGCTGAGTTTTTGTCACAACTGCGCGACGTATTACCAGCTGGCGCAAAAGTGGCACTGCACGGTGAAGAAAAAACCAAAGTGGTACTATTAGCCACAAAAGAAGCTCATTGCTTAGGCGGCATGTTACTTAAGCAATTTGAACAAGCTCTAAACATAGAGATACTCGCCGTTATCGCTAACTACCCTACTCTAGAGCCTCTAGTGAAAGGGTTTAATATTCCTTTTCATGTGGTTTCTCATGAAGGACTTACGCGCAGTGAGCACGACGAAAAAGTCGGTGACTTAATTGCCAGCTATAACCCTGACATTATTGGCCTAGCTAAATACATGCGTATTTTAAGCCCTGAATTTGTGGGTCGTTTTGAGGGTAAAATAATTAATATTCATCACTCATTTTTACCTGCTTTTATTGGTGCAAAACCATATCACCAGGCATTTGAACGTGGTGTGAAAATTATTGGTGCCACGGCTCACTTTGTTAATAATGAGCTAGACGAAGGCCCAATTATTTTACAAGACGTGTCGAGTGTGACCCATGCGAATACAGCTGAGATGATGGCTAAAATGGGTAAAGATGTAGAGAAAACGGTGTTTTGTAAAGCACTGCAACTAGCATCAGAACACAAGCTGTTTATTAATGGCAATAAAACAGTGGTGTTTTCATAATTAGCTTTATATAGCTATTAAAAATGCCAGCTAATAAGCTGGCATTTGTTTATTCAATATAACTAAACCTAAACACTGGTTAAGAGACTTTATTAAAACAAAGTAAATTTACGTATCAGCTGTTTTCTATTGCAAGTAAATTCAACATAGTAGAACCGAGAATAGCGACTTCTTTTAGATTTACATCATTATTTACCACAGCCTTACTATCAACCTCTACGGCCAAAATATGCAATTTTCCTCTTGGCAAAACCATTCACTTTATGGGTTAGCTGAAATATCAGGTTATTTACTACACTCCCTTTTAAGCAATAACAACTTTTAAGAGATTTAACTTATCATATTCAAGTAACCTTAAGCTGAACAATATTATTGATATATAATCAGAAATTAAGCAATAATGTCTTAATGCATGCATTATTTTAGCTATGCTGATATTCCCTTTTTAAGGTTTACTATTTATAAGGAGCATTTGATGGCTTTTGATTACGGATCAATAGATCTTGGACTAAAAAACCCTTTCAAACTGGAAGGTAAAGTAAAAGCAATAAGAGGGCTTATTGAATCTGTTGTTGGTATCAGCTTGCTTGTTATCGCGTCTAGCTCTGTAAAAGAAGATGCAACAGCAGGTTGGATCTTAATGATATTTGGCATGTTAATACTCGCCCTAGGAATTCGGACTTTATCGGGTGGTATTTATGCAACGCTTAAGTACTTCGTAGGTAGAAACCACCCGACATCGTTGGCGTTTAATTTTAGTAAGTCACAAACCTCAACTGCACAAGAAGAAAAAAACGAAGTAGCCTACACTGCGCAAACATTAGAAGAAATGCTTGTTGGTCGCAAAAACAGTACTTTTAAAGAACCGAATGGCTTTTTATCGCGTTTGCTACATAGTTTAGTACCAAAACTATTATTTTTACCCTACCCAATACGTAATGTTGCCCAACGTTTATTTGGCTCATGGATAAGCACACTGGTTGCTCTTATCGCTTACGCATTGGTCGCCTTTGTGTCACTGTCTGGTTTTACCGGTGAAGCTGGCGAACTAGCTTTTCCAATATATAGTGCCATATTAATGTTTTATGTGCTGTTTTCTTGGCGCTCTTCTGGCAAACCTATTTCACGTAATGCAGAGAAGAATATTGAAGCCTTAGGTACTGGTGCTCTTGCTAAAATCATTTCTTTATCCTTTATATTGCCCATTGCTATAGGCCTGTCTATGTCGTGGATAATGCAGGAACAGCGCATAAGCAAACAACAAATAGACAATTGGCTTGAGCAATTACCCAACCTTAACGCGGGCCTCTATTTAACTGCCATTATTATTTTAGCTGCACTTAGTTGTGCACTTGTTTTTGTGATGATTAAAGCGCGTTTAAACGAAGTGACACCAAGCGCTGAAGTATCAGAACTACGTGAAAACTGGCAAGAGTCTGTTCATCCAGATGAAATTTTTATAAATCTTGATAACTTAGTAATGGCTAATCGCCGTTATAAAGAAGTACCTAATAGGGTTTATCGTGAGCTAGATCCTAAACTACAAGAGCAAATTGAAGGAAAAGGCGGGTTTAAAGGCGAAATGATTCAAGAGATTCAGCCTAAACTACACACAATGGATTTAGGTAAGCACTTTAACCTTTCTCGTTTAGTTGCGTTAATTAGTGGTAACTTACTCTACATTGTAGCGCTTACCTTTACTGTGTTGCTTGCTTACTCTTTTATTAATATTTACCACTATATTGACGCTGCTAATATAAATAGTATTGAACAAGCCTTTAATAATAAAAATATTATGGAGTTTAGCGAGCTGTTAATGGCAAGTGTTCATTTATTGCTTATCGGCATATTAGTTAAAGCATTTGCTCAGCTGCTGAGCAATAGTGCCCATTTATTTTTTGCTGAAATGCAATTTGAATCTTTACTCGTGTACTTCAAGTGCGAGGGCACATTTACTGAGTCAAAAATATCAACGGGCACCGGTATTCATGATAGCACACGCTCGGAAAATACCTTGGTACGTAGCAGCATAACGCCTTGGGTGATTGTTTCGCGCATTGTTTCTACAAGCTTTGCAGCTACAGGCATGAAAAACCTCGAGCATCCTCGACATATTATGGAAATGCATAAAGATGAAGGTCAATTACAAGCAATCAAAAAAGATGTAATTGCATTTTTGAAAGATCGAGAATCAATTGCCTCTATCACTAGCGAACGCGATTTAGGCAATGCATCTCAACTGCACCAGTTAAACCAGCAAACACGGGCTGTGCCTATGCAGCCAGCTTTAACCAAAGATGATGAGGAAGCCGCTGGTTTTTTACGTCAGGAAGACGATTTAGCGTCTGAGCCAAAAACTTAGCTTATCTATATATGCCACCTTATTATTAGGTGGCATCTTTCCACACTAAAATCCCCCTCTCTACACATTGATGTAAATGTAATTCCCCCCCCCCTGCAAGCGCAGTAAAGACAGGGAGGGAAATGAGGAAAATAAGTAATACACTAACCAACTAATACGCAGACGATATAGGCTTAGCCAAAATTACCAAACTCTGTAATCAGCATAATTTAGATATTATTAGGCCTTGTTGATAAAGATGCACAACGCTTTTTATGAGAGCAGAACTCACAGGCTAATCCCGCAGCGATTTTTTATTATAACTTTGCGAAGGATTTCCTGCTAACGTCAAAGAGGCACTGCACGGCGAAGAAAAAACCAAAGTTGTATTATTAGCTCCAAAAGAAGCCTCTGTTTAGGCGGCATGTTATTAAACTAACTTGGTAATACTCTAGCTGTTTATTAACGGCAATAAAACCGTCGTATTTTCATAATTAGCTTTATATAGCTATTAAAAATGCCAGCTAATAAGCTGGCAGTTTTATAAGTAAATAATAAACCTTACTTAACTAGGGTGTGTAATACGTTGGTGCCCCAGGGCCTACTGGCATACCTAAAACAAATACCCATAAATAAAACAGTACCACCCAGCCAACAAAGAAGATTAAGCTGTATGGCAACATAGTGGCTACCAAAGTACCTATTCCCATGTCTTTTTTGTATTTAGTAGCAACCGCGAGGATTAAACCAAAGTAACTCATCATCGGGGTAATTAAGTTAGTTACTGAATCACCAATACGATAAGCCGCTTGAATTGTCTCGGGTGCATAACCTATAAGCATAAGCATAGGAACAAAGATAGGCGCTGTTACTGCCCACTGCGCTGACGATGAGCCTAAAGTTAAGTTCACTAAAGCACACATCAAAATAAACAGTACAAATACTTCCGGCCCAGTTAAGCTAAGAGCTTGTAGTAACGCGGCACCGTTAATCGCTAAAATGGTGCCTAAGTTAGTCCATTTAAAAAATGCCACAAACTGCGCAGCAAAAAACACCAATACAATGTACATGCCCATAGAGCTCATACTTTTGCTCATGGCATTGATCACGTCTTTATCATTTTTCATGGTGCCAACCACGCGACCATACACAAAACCCGGAATACCAAAGGTGACAAAAATAAAAACAACAATCCCTTTTAAAAACGGAGAGTGTGCAACTAGACCTGTTTCAGGGTTACGTAAAATACCGTCTGCTGGAACAATCGTCCAAGCGAGCAACAACGAAACAACAAGTAATGAAACTCCAGCCCATTTTAAACCTGACTTTTCTTTAGCAGTTAAACCGGCAATATTATTTTTGGCTAAATCTTCACTGGCTTCATCTGGGTTATATTTACCTAAACGTGGCTCAACAATTTTCTCAGTGACTAGCGTGCCTAATATGGCAATTAAAAATACCGATATCATCATGAAATACCAGTTTGCTTCTGCGCCTACTTGGTAAGTTGGGTCAATCATTTGTGCTGCAGGCGTCGTAATACCTGCTAATAACGGATCGATAGTACCCAATAATAAATTAGCACTGTAACCACCAGATACCCCAGCAAATGCCGCAGCAAGGCCTGCAAGCGGATGACGACCTAAGCTATGAAATATCATTGCCGCTAGCGGAATCAATACCACATAGCCAAGCTCAGATGCTGTGTTTGATAAAATAGCCGCGAATACCACCATAAAGGTCACTAAGCGTTTAGATGCCCCCATAACCATGCCACGCATAGCGGCAGATAATAGCCCAGAATGTTCAGCAACACTTACACCTAATAGCGCCACTAACACCGTACCTAATGGGGCAAAGCTGGTAAAGTTAGTTACCAATCCCGTTACAATACGCTGTAAGCCCTCGGCACTGAGTAAGCTTACTACTTCAATAACACCATCTGGATCGCGCCCAGCAGAGCCCTCAGGCCGTGGATCGATAGCGCTGAGTCCAAACCAATCGGCAACACCACTAAATAAAATAATGGCAATACAAAACAGCGCGAATAAGGTAATTGGATGGGGAAGCATATTCCCTAAAAATTCTACAGTGGCTAAAAATCGATTAAACCAACCGCCCTTTGCGGCCTGATTTTCATCTTGGGATGTGTGTGGTGAGCCCATTGAGTCTGACATACCATGCTCTCTTAATTACAAAATGCCCGTAACCTAGCATTATTTTCTGAGCAGGTCATGTAATAAAGATGAATGACTTGTTATGTCATGGTAATTAACTGATGGTTTGTTGTGATGGGGTTACAAAAAAGAGGCTCTCGCCTCTTATTTAGTCTGCTTAAGCTTGCTCTATCGGTTCTAGTTGTAGTTTTGCAGCAATTAAAACAGCTTGAGTTCGATTATAAACACCGAGTTTTCTAAATATGGCAGTGATGTGAGCTTTGACTGTGGCTTCTGAAATATGAAGTTCGTACGCAATTTGTTTATTCAGTAACCCTTCGTGCAAATATTGTAATACGCGGTATTGCTGTGGAGTAAGTGATGCTACTTGTGCAGCAATTTCTCTATCTGCGCCTTCTATTTCAGCCACTTTACTTTTTAGTTCGGTTGGCAGCCAAGTATCGCCTTCGAGTATTTGGTTAATTGCGTTGGCAATATCGTCAGATGATGATGACTTAGGAATAAACCCCATTGCCCCATAACCCATAACTTTCGAAACAATATTTACATCTTCACTACCCGAAACCACCGCAATAGGTAAGCTTGGGTAATCTTCACGTATACGGATCAAGCCGTATAAGTCACCGTTACCTGGCATGTGTAAATCTAGTAGTAATATATCAAGATCTTCTTGTTCGCTTAACACCTGCAATGTGCTATCAAAATCCGCTGATTCAAATACTTCTAAACCTGCAAACTTTGCACTCAAAGCGCCCTTTAGTGCTTCACGAAATAACGGATGATCGTCCGCTATTAAAAACTGACTCATTGTTCACTCCCAAAAATTCGGCTGCTATCCAATAGACAACAGCCGATATACTACGTTTAGAATCAACTTCTAATCAAGCTTTTAACGCGAAATTAACGATTTAATCGATTTTCTACTAGCTCATCAACCACTGACGGATCCGCAAGTGTTGAGGTATCACCAAGCTGTTGGTGCTCATTTGCCGCGATTTTACGTAAAATACGACGCATAATTTTGCCAGAACGTGTTTTTGGTAAACCTGGAGACCACTGAATCATATCTGGTGATGCTATTGGGCTTAGCTCTTTACGTACCCAATTACGGATCTCTTTTGTTAGCTCATCACTCACCGTTACACCCTCGTTAGGAGTTATGTAAACGTAAATACCTTGGCCTTTAATATCATGCGGGTAGCCTACTACTGCCGCTTCAGCTACAGCTTCATGAGCAACTAACGCACTTTCAATTTCCGCAGTACCTAAACGGTGCCCAGACACATTAAGTACGTCATCAACGCGTCCTGTTATCCAATAATCACCGTCTTCATCACGACGACAACCGTCACCAGTAAAGTACACACCAGGATAAGCGCTAAAGTAGGTTTGTTCAAAGCGCTCATGGTCGCCATAAACGGTTCGTGCTTGTGAAGGCCAGCTATCTAAAATCACAAGGTTACCATCAACCGCACCTTCCAATGTATTACCTTCAGCATCAAATAATGCAGGTGCAATACCAAAGAATGGACGTGTTGCAGAGCCAGGTTTCATATCGGTTGCACCTGGTAATGGCGCAATCATGATGCCACCGGTTTCGGTTTGCCACCAAGTATCTACAATTGGACAATTCGACTTACCAATTTTTTCATAGTACCAGGTCCATGCTTCTGGGTTAATTGGCTCACCTACTGAACCTAAAATACGCAGGCTATCTCGGTTTGAACTGGCAATTGGCTCATCACCTTTGGCCATAAGCGCTCGAATAGCAGTAGGTGCGGTGTATAAAATAGTCACGTTATGTTTATCAACAACTTCACCCATACGCCCTGCTGTTGGGTAAGTTGGCACACCTTCAAATACGACTTGCGTACACCCATTAACGAGCGGCCCATAAGCAATATAACTATGACCTGTGATCCAGCCAACATCAGCACTACACCAAAAAATATCATCGTCTTTTAAATCAAAAATGTATTCGTGGGTCATAGATGAATACACTAAATAGCCACCAGTGGTGTGTACCACACCTTTAGGCTGACCGGTAGAACCTGAGGTGTATAAAATAAACAGCGGATCTTCAGCATTCATGTGTTCAGGTTCGCAATCTGGCGCTTGGTCTACAACTAAGTCATGCCACCAAATATCATGGTCGTGCCAATCAACATCGCCTGAAGTTAGTTTATGTACCACTACATGCTCAACGGTAGTTACCGAATCTTGTAACACCGCTTCATCTACATTGGCTTTAAGCGGTACACAGTTACCGGCGCGTCGACCTTCATCTGAGGTGATCACCACTTTAGCACCTGAATCATTAATACGATCCGCAATAGCTGACGGTGAAAAGCCACCGAATATAACAGAATGAATCGCACCTATACGGGCACAAGCTTGCATTGCATAAATAGCTTGTGGGCTCATTGGCATATAAATGGCTACACGGTCACCTTTTTTAACACCTAATTTTTTTAAACCATTGGCAAACTTTGCCACTTCATCATGTAGCTGTTGGTAGGTGATATTTTCGCTTTGTGAAGGATCATCACCTTCCCAAATTAATGCTACTTTATCTGCTTTTGTTTTTAAGTGGCGGTCGATACAGTTGTAAGATGCATTAAGGTAGCCATCTTCATACCATTTGATATTAATATGGCCTTTATCAAATGAAGTGTTTTTTACTTTTGAATAAGGAGTAAACCAGTCAAGACGCTTACCGTGCTCAGCCCAAAACCCTTCAGGGTCTTCTACAGACTGTTTATACATCGTATTATATTTTTCATTATCGACGAGCGCTGCGTTTTTTATATGCGCAGGAACTGGATAGATACTTTGTGACATATTAGTCTCCAATTTATATTACTTGCCTTAGGCTTTTCATCAAGGATTACTCAGCGGTGCACTATTAAATATTAGACATTAGTTGTATCTGGATTCAAATAACTAGGGTCTGTTGACCTTTCAAGGTTAAATTTGCAGCAGTCTGTTTGGTATTTAG
>ERZ1673962.148-NODE-148-length-58661-cov-132.366532_pt1 | contig 58661 bp, 48 predicted proteins | sample MGYA00580188_ERZ1673962 | MGnify/ENA primary metagenome ERZ1673962 (study PRJEB41334, sample SAMN05608104) | rock metagenome | biome: terrestrial subsurface; feature: shale formation; material: shale | place: USA: Pennsylvania ... | reverse complement strand
AGCTGTCGACGCAACTTGGCATCCGCTCGATTCCCAGCCTGATCCTGTTCCGCAATGGCCGTGAAGTCGCCAGACAGAGCGGCGCCATGCCGTTGCCGCAGCTGCTGGCATGGTTGGGGCAGCAGGGCGTGAAGTAAGCCACCGCAAGGAGGAAGTTCCGTCTGAAACGTGCATGCAGCGCGTGTACTGGAACGATTGTCGGCGCCGTCGAGTCCACTGAACATCAGTGACTCAACAGGAGCGCCTTATGTTCGACAAGCCTTCGCATACCTTCGAAATCAACTACATCTACCAGAACGATCCACGCGCCGAGACCTATGACGCCGATGCCGACAGCCTATCTCAGGGCGAAGCGGCTCGCCATCTCATCGAGCTACACAATGGCGACGCCGAGAACAGCCTGGTGATGCCAAAAGCGGGTGCCGACGAAGCACAGCTACTTGAGCAGGCCGAAGTCATGGGCATCACCGACATCCGCGTTACCCGTGTGCCCAAGCAGGAGAAAGGCGAAACCCCTGCCCATTACAAACAGCCCTGACCCGATAGCTCGCCCAGCAAGCAAGCAGGGCTCGTCAGTAGTAGTACCAGCGCAGTTGTAACTGGACTTCGGTTTCCGCCTCGGCGCGATGGCTGAAGCTACGCTCCAGGCCCAGACGCAGGCCGATATCGTCATGCAGTTCGAACTGCTGAGCGAAGCTGATGCGTCGGCGCACTTCGCCGTTGTGGAAATAGTCGCCGCGCGCTTCAAGGAGCAGATTTCCCGCTCCATTTCGCCAGAGCAGGCCGCTATCGAAACCCGCGGCCGGACTGATGGCCGCGCCAAAATCGGGGTTGTGCTCAAGCCGGGCTGTAGCCAAAGCAAAGCCGAGCAGACCGTCTCCAAGCTGCCACGTGAAGCCACCGCCGCCGTTGAAATGCCCCACCAGACGATCCTGATCGCCCTCCGGCACGCGTTCCAGCCCCGCAGCGAGCTGCCAGGACCAGGGTCTCAGCAGCGGCGTAACCGGCGTCAACGAGCGAATTCCGGCCAGGTCCAGCCGTTGTAGCTTCCAACGGTTGCCTTCGTACCGGCGCATCCGCAGCTGGGCGATTTCAATCTGCGCGCCCATCGGAAAGCCTTCAAGGTTGTCTAGCAGGTCGTGATAGGCCATGCGCAGCCCATACTCAGCGAAGGTTTGATCGCCGCGGCTGCCGAGGCCGAACTGCAACGTACGTGACTCATGGCCATATTCAGGCAGAACCGGTCGCTCGACCTCCAGGCGAGGCGGCGGGTTCCGATTGATTGCCTGCAACAGACGATAGCTTTGAGCGGCGTTGGCCGCATCGCGCTCCTCTCCAGTGACGCGATAGCGAACCAGGCGGTAAGCGCCGTCCTGAATCAAGGCGCGGCGATCTGCCGGCAGTTCGAGATAGTCGCTCTGCTCAAGCACCTGTGGATCGTCGGCCAGCTGGCGAACCCAGTTCAGTTCCTCGGTTTCGAGTGGCTCGGTGCGAGCCAGCAATTCTCGCTCACGCGAAGGGCGGTAATCGATACTCTCGACAAGCCCTGCATCGATCACGGCACGCACGGTGTCGGCCGGTATTGCAGTCAACGGAAACTGCGCAGTCAGCCTGAGCCCGGGCCGGGCGATTTCCAGCAATTCAAGCAGGCGGTACGAGCAATTCTCGTCAAAGAAGAAGTAATCGAAGCGTATCTGCTTGAGTTCCCAGACATGCTCAAGCATCTGCCCCGCCTCATCCGGCGTCAGATTCAGCCGGTATTCCCACAGATCACGATTCTCCAGGCGGCTGTATTCGCCGATCTTCTCGCGATACGGCAACAGCGAAAACAATCCGGGATAGCCTCCCATCAGGCCCTTCCAGGCATAGAGGATGCTGTTATCCAACCCTTCGATAAAGGCCCCGAAATTGAGCGCGGAACTCAGCAGCGGGCTGCCCTGAGTATCGATGTCGGCCTGATCGATGCGCAGCAGCGTATGACCGAACATTGATGATGGGCTATTGAGATAGGCCGCCGGGAAGACCAGCACGGCGCTGTGCGGCGCGACTTCGGCGTACCAGGTTGTGAATTCGGAGCACTCGACCGCTGGCAGATCGGTCAGGCTCAACTGCTCGCGTAACCAACGGGTGCGCGCGGGATAAACGCATTGAGCATGCCGGTCACCCTGATCCGCAGGAGCATAAAGGGCGGCAAGCGTCGCCGCGAGCTCAGCAGCGGGATCTTGTTCGCCGCCCTCGGCCAGGAAGAAGTCGTCATCATCGACATAGCTTCGCCAGCCGCCAAGCTTGCCGCGCTCGTAATGACCAAGCGAATGCCAGTAGGTCTCGTCGGCAAGCCGATGCAAGGCAGAAACAGGGGGTGGAGAAGCCAGCACGACGGCGCTTAGGCTACATAGCGCCAGCAATAGCAGGGGTCGAAGCATATTCGGCCAATGGCAAACGGATATGAAAGTGCCCGCCGGAGCGGGCACGATGGCAGGCGCGTGAAACTCAGGCTTGCTCGACGTACTGAGCCAGACGAGCATCCGCTTTGAGCACCGCCAGGGTAGCAGCATGGACCTGCTCGGCGGTCACATCGGCGGAGCTGAAGATTTCGTCGAAGTGCGCCTGGGTGACGCTGGCGAAATGTGCGCGATCCTCAGGCTTGATGCCCAGCACGACGGCATAGGTCGTCAGCGCCTCGCCTTCGCCCATGGCCATATTCTCGGACAGCTCGGTCATGATGCTGCCAAGCACCAGCATCGATTTGCCGTTGTACTGCAGCGCCCCATCGGTGGAGCAACCATTGGTACCAGAGGTCATGCCGAAAGTGGCGTTACCGGAGGTGCCATTGGTGATTGAGGCCACTAGGTGGGAAGGCAAACCGCGCTGGCCTTCGAACAACATATTGCCCCAGCCGCAACCCGGACCACCAGGAGCGGTGGCGAAGGAACTGGCGGAAGCAGTAAGGAGCAGGGACGCTAGCAGAATCCGTTTCATGATCGTTCTCTTTGCATGGTAGAAAACCGGCGCCCTCGCCGGCTGCGCTGTAGCTTTGGCAGGGCAGTGGACAGTGTCAAGCTAAAAAGGCCCGCACCGCTGAACAGTTCAAGCTAAAGCCGCCGAGACCTTTCGCCTACCACATAGCCATACACCCCCACCCAGATACCAACGCGTCAGCATTAACTGTGCAGCGACATGTCATATCGCCATCCTTCATGATAATTTCCGCGACTGCGCGTCAAGGAGCGCGCATGTCCGCAATTACAAGGAGCTGTCGTGAAACTAACCCCTATCATTCTCGCCGGTGCGATTCTCGCATCTACCGGCTGCGCGAGCGGCCTGAATTCATATCAGAAATCCGAACTTCGCCACTATGAAGCCGCCGGGCTGGCGGTCGAAGAGAAAAGCCCCGCCCTCGGGACGGCACTCGGCCTGCTACCCGGCGGTGGCTCGTTCTACGGTCGGGAGTACGGTTTCGGCGTGGTCAACTTGCTGTTCTGGCCACTGTCCATCCTGTGGGACCCGGTCAGCGGGCACAGCGCAGCGGAAACGATCAACTATCACGCGACCAAGCACTACGTCAGCAAGCTGGAAAACAGCGAGATGGACGCGCTGGAAGATCAATTGGCGCAGAACCGGATCGATCTGACCCACTACACCCTGCAAAAGCGCAAGATCGAAGCGAAGTACGACTTCAACTGATCGCTCGGCCGGCAACGGCCCAGGCCCGCAACCGGCTTCGCGCGAGCCCCTTGAGGGGTGTTTCAACCGCCCGAAAGCGCCTCGCGCGTTACCAGATCCATGAAAGCCTGTGCCAGGGGCGACTGCTCCTGGCGGCGCTTGACCAGCCACACGGCCGTGGTGGCGTCCTTGTCCAGCAGCGTACGGAACCTTACGCCATCAATGCGTATACGGCGAAAGGATGCTGGCAGCACCGACACCCCCAGTCCCGCCGCCACCAGTCCGATAATTGTCAGAGCCTCGTTCGCTTCCTGCGCGATGCGCGGGCTGAATCCCGCCTGTCGCGCCAGATTGAGCAACTGATCGTAGAGCCCGGTGCCGTAGCTGCGCGGAAAGAACACGAAGGGCTCGTCGGCCAGCTCCGCCAGAGCCAGGCCCTCCTCCCCTGCTTCGGCAAGCGAATGCCCCGTATGCATCAGCGCTACCAGTGGCTCGCTGAACAGCTCGACGGTCTGCAGGCCCGGCGGCAAGGCAAAGGGACGGATCATGCCGACCTGCAGCGTCTCGTCCTGCACCGCATCGATCACCTGCTTGCTGGTCATCTCCTGCAGCGCGAGGTGCACCGCCGGGAAGGCCTGGCGGAAGGCCAGAATCGCCCGCGGCAGAATCGACGTAAAGGGCGCTGACGAGGTGAAGCCGACCTGCAACTCGCCGATCTCACCCTGCTCGGCACGCCGCACCACATCGACCGACTTGTCCACCTGAGCCAGCGTGCGCCGGGTCTCGTCGAGAAACAGCCGCCCCGCGTCGGTCAGAGAAACCCGGCGGTTGGTGCGGTCGAACAGGCGCACGCCCAGCTCCTGTTCCAGAGCCTGGATCTGCTGGCTCAGCGGCGGCTGAGAGATGCGCAGCAGTTCGGCCGCTCGACCGAAGTGCAGCTCTTCGGCCACCGCCACGAAATAGCGTAGATGTCTCAGTTCCACGAGCGCTCCAAACGATTCGTAAAACATATCAATAGGGTCGAATAATATATTGGATAGCTTAAACAAAGCTTCCTATCATTTCGCCCATAAACCCGAACAACAGCAATTGCGCCCCTTGATCGAAAAGCGATCACAGGCGTAGCGGGCTGCTTTTGGCCGGAAAAAGCGAATCGGACAGAGGTCTCCATCGTGAGCAGTACGCACGGCGCCAGTGGCGCGTCAGCAGTGATACCCGCGCCTGGCGCGCCCATCAGCCATACCGAGAAAGGCACGCAGCGCTTCGCGCGCACTGCCCTGGCCCTGTTCGCTGGCGGCTTCGCCACCTTCGCCCTGCTGTACTGCGTGCAGCCGATGATGCCCATGCTGTCGCAGGCGTTCGGTATCAACGCAGCGCAGAGCAGTCTGATCCTTTCGCTCTCGACCCTGACACTGGCCGTCGGATTGCTGATCACCGGACCGATCTCCGATGCCATCGGCCGCAAGCAGGTGCTGGTCGTCTCCCTGCTCGCTGCCGCCGTGTTCACCGTCGGCAGCGCACTCGCACCCAGCTGGGAAGGCGTACTGCTGATGCGCGCGCTGGTCGGCTTGGCGCTCAGCGGGGTGGCTGCGGTGGCCATGACCTACTTGAGCGAAGAGATCCACCCGCACCACCTCGGCCTGGCGATGGGGCTGTATATCGGCGGCAATGCCATCGGCGGCATGAGCGGACGCTTGCTGAGCGGCGTGCTGGTGGACTACCTGTCGTGGCACAGCGTGCTCGGAGTGATGGGCGGTCTGGCGCTACTGGCGGCGCTGTTGCTCTGGCGCTTCCTGCCGGAGTCGCGGCACTTCCACCCACGCCCGTTGCGCCTACGCGGCTTGCTGCAGGGCTACACGCTGCATTTTCGCGATGCCGGCCTGCCGTGGCTGTTCCTGCAGGGGTTCCTGCTGATGGGCAGCTTCGTCACGCTGTACAACTACATCGGCTATCGGCTGATTGCCGAGCCGTTCCACCTCAGCCAGACCATGATCGGCCTGCTGGCGGTGCTCTATCTGTCGGGCATCTACAGTTCGGCACAGGTGGGCGCGCTCGCCGATCGCTTCGGCCGGCGCCGAGTGTTCTGGCTGGTAATCGCCCTCATGTTGGCAGGCGTGGCCCTGACCCTGTTCGACCGACTGCCGCTGGTATTGCTGGGCATGCTGCTGTTCACCTTCGGTTTCTTTGGCGCCCATTCGGTGGCCAGCAGCTGGATCGGTCGCCGCGCGCAACAGGCTCGGGGCCAGGCGTCGTCGCTCTATCTGTTCAGCTACTACCTGGGCTCGAGCATCGCCGGCACGCTGGGCGGCGTCTTCTGGCACGCTGCCGGCTGGGACGGCGTAGGTCTGTTCATCGCCTCGCTGTTGCTGATCGCCCTCGCCGTGGCCCTGCACCTCGCGCGCCTGCGCCCACTGCCGGAGCCGCAGGCGGCGCACTGAGCCGGTAAAGCAAAACGCCCCGCAAATGCGGGGCGTTTTCCTGGAGCCGCTGGCAAATCAGCCGTGGTACTGCGCCGACAGCTCGTGGACCGACTCGATGAAGGCGCCGGCATGAGCGGGATCGACTTCCGGCGTGATGCCGTGGCCCAGGTTGAACACGTGGCCTTCGCCATGGCCGAAACTGGCCAGGATGCGCGCCACTTCGGCGCGGATGGCGTCGGGCTTGGCATAGAGCACGCTCGGGTCCATGTTGCCCTGCAGCGCCACCTTGCCGCCGACACGGCGGCGTGCCTCGCCGATATCGCACGTCCAATCCAGACCCAGCGCTTCTACGCCCGAGTCGGCCATCGATTCCAGCCAGAGGCCGCCGCCCTTGGTGAACATGATGACCGGCACGCGGCGGCCGTCATGCTCACGAATCAGACCGTCGACGATCTTGCGCATGTAGGCCAGGGAGAACTCCTGATAGGCCGCCGCCGACAGGCTGCCACCCCAGGAATCGAAGATCTGCACCACCTGGGCGCCGGCGAGAATCTGGCCGTTGAGGTAGCTGGTGACCGACTGCGCCAGCTTGTCCAGCAGCGCGTGCATCGCCTGCGGGTTCTCGTAGAGCATCGCCTTGGACTTGCGGAAATCCTTCGACGAGCCGCCCTCGACCATGTAGGTCGCCAGGGTCCAGGGGCTGCCGGAGAACCCGATCAGCGGCACGCGGCCATTGAGTTCGCTGCGAATGGTACGCACTGCGTCCATCACATAGCCCAGATCCTTCTCCGGATCGGGAATCGGCAGCGCCTCGATGTCCGCAACGGTGCTCACCACCTTCTTGAAGCGCGGTCCCTCGCCGGTCTCGAAGTACAGGCCCAAACCCATGGCGTCCGGCACGGTGAGGATGTCGGAGAAGAGGATCGCGGCATCCAGCGGATAGCGATCCAGCGGCTGCAGCGTCACCTCGCAAGCGAGTTCGGGATTCATGCACAGGCTCATGAAGTCACCGGCCTTGGCGCGGCTGGCCCGGTACTCGGGCAGATAGCGGCCGGCCTGGCGCATCATCCACACCGGGGTGACGTCGACAGGCTGCTTGAGCAGGGCACGAAGGAAGCGGTCGTTCTTCAAGACGGTCATGGCAGGGTTCCAGCGTAAAAGTGCCGTGCATTGTCGCAAAGCAGAAAAAAAAAGGCACGGCGAGCGCCGTGCCATTTAGCTATGGGCTTGATTCAAATCAGGCCACTCCGGGCGCCCTTCGATGCCCGGCAACGCCCGATCAGACGCCGAGATAATCCATGATGCCTTCGGCAGCCTGACGACCTTCGAAGATCGCCGTCACCACCAGATCGGAGCCGCGGACCATGTCGCCGCCGGCGAAGATCTTCGGATTGCTGGTCTGGTGCTTGAACTGACCCACCTCGGGTGCCACGACGCGGCCCTGGTTGTCGATCTGGATGCCCTGGGCTTCGAACCACGGCGCCGGGCTCGGACGGAAACCAAAGGCGATGACCACGGCATCGGCCGGCAGCACCTGCTCGGAACCCGGAATCGGCTCCGGGCTGCGGCGACCGCGGGCGTCTGGTGCGCCGAGACGTGTCTCGACCACCTTTACACCCTCAACCTTGCCTTCGCCGACGATGGCGATGGGTTGGCGGTTGAAGAGGAACTTCACGCCCTCTTCCTTGGCGTTTTTCACTTCGCGGCGCGAGCCCGGCATGTTCGCCGCATCACGACGGTAGGCGCAGGTCACGCTCTTCGCACCCTGGCGAATGGAGGTGCGGTTGCAGTCCATCGCGGTATCACCGCCGCCCAGCACCACGACCTTCTTGCCCTTCATGTCGATGAAGTCCTCGGCAGACTTCTCGAAGCCGAGGTTGCGGTTGACGTTGGCGATGAGGAAATCCAGCGCGTCGTACACGCCCGGCAGGTCTTCACCGGGGAAGCCGCCCTTCATGTAGGTGTAGGTGCCCATGCCCATGAACACGGCATCGTAATCGGCCAGCAGCTGGTCGATGGTGATGTCCTTGCCTACCTCGGTGTTAAGACGGAACTCGATGCCCATGCCGCCGAAGATTTCGCGACGACGGCTGAGTACTGTCTTTTCCAGCTTGAATTCGGGAATGCCGAAGGTCAGCAGACCGCCGATCTCGGGGTTCTTGTCGAACACCACCGGGGTCACGCCGTTACGCACGAGAATATCGGCACAGCCCAGACCTGCCGGGCCGGCACCGATGATCGCGACCTTCTTGCCGGTCGGCTTGACCTTGGACATGTCGGGCCGCCAGCCCATGGCGAAGGCGGTATCGGCGATGTACTTCTCCACCGAGCCGATGGTCACCGCACCAAAGCCATCATTCAGGGTGCATGCGCCCTCGCAGAGACGATCCTGCGGGCAGACGCGACCGCAGACTTCCGGCAGGGTGTTGGTCTGGTGCGCCAGTTCGGCGGCCGCGAGGATGTTGCCCTCGGAGACCAGCTTGAGCCAGTTGGGAATGTAGTTGTGGACCGGGCACTTCCACTCGCAATAGGGGTTGCCGCAACCCAGGCAGCGGTGGGCCTGTTCGCAGGCCTGCTGCGGCTTGAAGGGCTCGTAGATCTCGACGAACTCCTTCTTGCGCTGGCGCAGCAGCTTCTTCTTCGGATCCTTGCGCCCGACCTCGATGAACTGGAAGTCGTTATTCAGACGTTCAGTCATTTCAAAACCTCTCAACAGCAACCGTAGGCAATACATACGGCTGCAAGACAATCAGGGTGAGCAGCGGCCCCGCGTTGGCTGGGGCCGCTGCCTGAAGCGGCTTATTGTTATTGCGGGTTGGCCCGGGTGCTCGACAGCAGCGAAGCCAGGTTGGCCGCCTTGGGCTTGACCAGCCAGAACCGACGCAGGTAGTCGTCGAGATTATCCAGCAGCTCAGCCCCCCACTCACTCGCGGTTTCAGCAACGTATTCGCGCAGCACGTCCTGCAGATGGCTGCGATAGGCTTCCATCGCCTCGCCGGTGATGCGCTGCAGGTTGACCAGCTCGTTGTTCACCCGGTCCACGAAACTGTTGTCCATGTCCAGCACATAGGCGAAACCACCGGTCATGCCCGAGCCAAAGTTGTGTCCGGTCTTGCCAAGCACGCAGACGAAGCCACCTGTCATGTACTCGCAGCAATGGTCGCCAGTACCCTCGACAACTGCGTGGGCGCCAGAGTTGCGCACCGCGAAACGCTCACCCGCGGTACCTGCAGCGAACAGCTTGCCGCCGGTAGCACCGTACAGACAGGTGTTGCCGATGATCGCCGAATCCTGGGACCGATAGCTGGCGCCCTGCGGCGGCGTGACCACCAGCTTGCCGCCGGTCATGCCCTTGCCGACGTAATCGTTGGCATCGCCTTCCAGATAGAGATTGAGGCCACCGGCGTTCCAGACGCCGAAGCTCTGGCCGGCAGTGCCCTTGAAGCGGAAGGTGATCGGCGCACCGGCCATGCCCTGGTTGCCATGCTGGCGAGCGATCTCGCCGGAGACACGGGCACCAATGGAGCGGTCGCAGTTACAGATTTCCAGCTCGAACTCGCCACCGCTCTTGGCATCGATGGCGCCTTTGGCCAGCTTGACCATTTCTTCGGCCAGCAGGCCCTGGTCGAACGGCGGGTTCTTCTCGACCAAGCAGAATTGCGGCTTGTCGGCGGCGATGTTGCTGCTGCCGAGCAGGGGCGACAGATCCAGGTTGTTCTGCTTGGCCGTTTCACCCGGCAGCACTTCGAGCAGATCGGTACGCCCGATCAGCTCGCCCAGGCTACGCACGCCCAGCTTGGCAAGCCACTCACGGGTTTCTTCGGCGACGAACTGGAAGAAGTTGACCACCATGTCGACGGTGCCGATGAAGTGATCCTTGCGCAGCTGCTCGTTCTGCGTGGCAACGCCGGTGGCGCAGTTGTTCAGGTGGCAGATGCGCAGGTACTTGCAGCCCAGCGCAATCATCGGCGCAGTACCGAAGCCAAAGCTTTCAGCGCCGAGGATCGCGGCCTTGATCACGTCGAGGCCAGTCTTCAGGCCGCCATCGGTCTGCACCCGGACCTTGCCGCGCAGGTCGTTGCCGCGCAGGGTCTGGTGGGTTTCGGCCAGGCCGAGCTCCCACGGCGAGCCGGCATAGCGAATGGAGGTCAGCGGCGAAGCGCCGGTGCCACCGTCGTAGCCGGAGATGGTGATGAGGTCGGCATAGGCCTTGGCCACACCGGCGGCGATGGTACCCACGCCCGGCTCGGCCACCAGCTTGACCGACACCAGCGCCTGCGGGTTGACCTGCTTGAGGTCGAAGATCAGCTGGGCCAGATCCTCGATGGAGTAGATGTCGTGGTGCGGCGGCGGGGAGATCAGTGTGACGCCCGGTACTGCATAGCGCAGCCGCGCGATCAGGCCGTTGACCTTGCCACCGGGCAACTGGCCGCCTTCACCGGGCTTGGCGCCCTGGGCGACCTTGATCTGCAGCACTTCGGCATTGACCAGGTATTCCGGCGTGACACCGAAGCGGCCGGTCGCTACCTGCTTGATCTTCGAGCTGCGCTCGGTGCCGTAGCGAGCCGGGTCTTCACCGCCCTCACCTGAGTTCGAGCGCGCGCCGATGCGGTTCATCGCCGCGGCGATGGCTTCGTGGGCTTCCGGCGACAGGGCGCCCAGCGAAATACCAGCGGAATCAAACCGCTTGAGAATCGCCTCAAGCGGCTCGACCTCTTCCAGCGCCAGCGGCTGCTCAGCCACCTTGACCTTGAGCAAGTCGCGGAGCATGGCCACCGGACGCTGGTCGACCAACGCGGTGTATTCCTTGAAGCGGCTGTAATCGCCGCTCTGCACCGCCACCTGCAGCGCGCTGACTACATCCGGGTTGTACGCATGGTATTCGCCACCGTAGACGAACTTCAGCAGGCCACCCTGCTGGATCGGCTTGCGGCTGCTCCAGGCTTCGGCGGCGAGGGCCTTCTGCTCGGCCTCCAGATCCTCGAAGCGCGCGCCCTTGATACGGCTGGCCACGCCGCGGAAGCTGAGGTCCACGACTTCTTCAGCCAAGCCAACAGCTTCGAACAGCTGCGCGCCGCGGTAGGAGGCGATGGTCGAGATGCCCATCTTGGAGATGATCTTCATCAGCCCCTTGGAGATGCCCTTGCGATAGTGCTTGAACACCTCATAGAGGTCGCCCAGCACTTCGCCAGTGCGGATCAGGTCGCCCAGCACTTCGAAAGCAAGGAACGGGTAGACCGCAGTCGCGCCGAAGCCGATCAGCACCGCGAAATGGTGCGGATCACGGGCGGTGGCGGTTTCGACCAAGATGTTGCAGCTGCAGCGCAGGCCGGTTTCCACCAGACGATGGTGAACCGCGCCCACGGCCAGCGAAGCATGCACCGGCAGCTTGCCTGGCGCGATATGACGATCGCTGAGTACCAGCAGGACCTTGCCGCCACGTACGGCTTCCTCGGCCTGATCGGCAATATTGCGAATCGCCGCCTCGAGGCCGACGGCCTCGTCGTAGTTCAGGTCGATGACCAGACGCTCGAATCCCGGACGCTCCAGGTTCATGATCGTCCGCCACTTCGCCGGCGAGATCACCGGAGTGGTCAGAATCGCGCGGTTGGCGTGCTCGGCGGTTTCCTCGAAGACATTGCGCTCGGCACCCAGGCAGGTTTCCAGCGACATGACGATGGCTTCGCGCAGCGGGTCGATCGGCGGATTGGTGACCTGCGCGAACTGCTGGCGGAAGTAGTCGTAGGGCGAGCGCACACGACGCGACAGGACCGCCATGGGCGTATCGTCACCCATCGAGCCGACCGCTTCCTGGCCTTGTTCGGCCAACGGACGCAGTACCTGGTCACGCTCCTCGAAGGTGACCTGGTACATCTTCATGTACTGCTTGAGCTGGTCGGCATCGTAGAAGGCCGAACCATGGTCGTTGTCGTCCAGGGTCGACTGGATGCGCAGGGCGTTCTGCCGCAGCCACTTCTTGTAGGGCTGCTGTGCCTTGAGGCGATTGTCGATGTCGTCGGTGTGCAGCACCTTGCCGGTGTGGGTGTCCACGGCGAGGATCTGCCCCGGCCCGACGCGGCCCTTGGCCAGGACGTCTTCCGGTTTGTAATCCCAGACGCCAACTTCGGAGGCGAGGGTAATGTAGCCGTTCTTGGTGGTCACCCAGCGCGCCGGGCGCAGGCCGTTGCGGTCGAGCAGGCAGACGGCATGGCGACCGTCGGTCAGCACCACGCCAGCCGGGCCATCCCAGGGTTCCATGTGCATGGAGTTGAATTCATAGAACGCCCGCAGATCGGGGTCCATGGTCTCGACGTTCTGCCACGCCGGGGGAATGATCATACGCAGGCCACGGAACAGATCCATTCCGCCGGTGACCAAGAGCTCAAGCATGTTGTCCATGCTGGAAGAGTCCGAGCCGGTGCGATTGATCAGCGGCGACAGGCTTTCCAGGTCGGGCAGCAGCTCGTTGGCGAACTTCAGGCGACGTGCCTGCGCCCAGTTACGGTTGCCGGTGATCGTATTGATCTCACCGTTGTGCGCGAGGAAACGGAACGGCTGAGCCAGGCGCCATTGCGGCATGGTGTTGGTGGAGAAACGCTGGTGGAATACGCAGATCGCAGTGGCGAGACGCTCATCGCCCAGGTCAGGATAAAACTGCGCCAAGTCGGCGGGCATCATCAGGCCCTTGTAGATGATGTCCTTGTCGGAGAGGCTGCAAACGTAGAAGGCGCTGTCGTCGGCGAGCGCGACTTCGGCGCGGCGGCGTGCGAAGAACAGCTTGATGCCGAACTCGCGTTCGTCCAAGCCATCGCCGGAGACAAAGACCTGCTCGATCCGCGGCAGACGCTCAAGAGCAAGCTGGCCCAGCACGCTGGTATCGACCGGCACTTCACGCCAGCCGACCAGCGTCAGACCTTGGGCGATAATCTCTTCACTGAGACGAGCGCGGGCCTGGTCCGCCTTGCTGGCGTCCTGATCCAGAAAGATCATCCCGACGGCATACTGCGCAGGCAGTTCGGCGTTGAAATGCTCCAGAGCCTGGGCACGCAGAAATGCGTCGGGCTTCTGCATCAGCAGACCGCAACCGTCACCGGTTTTGCCGTCAGCGTTGATGCCACCGCGGTGAGTCATGCAGGTCAGGGACTGAATGGCAGTCTTTAGCAGGTGATGGCTAGCCTCGCCCTGCATGTGGGCAATCAGACCGAAGCCGCAGTTATCCTTGAACTCTTCAGGACGAAAAAGACCTGCTCTCATAGGCACTCCACCAGCTAAATGCGTTGTAAATCAACCCCTTATTGACGGGCAGAGACTCACCCCGTCATTCACGTGGGCAAAAGGGGGAGCAGTTTACAAAGCCAGCTAGAGCGACACAATTTATTTTTGCAAGCCCCAAAAAGGTGCATTGCGCACTTTTTTGGGGCGTTTTTCTATCGAGCCTGTTTGATTTCCTGTTGCACGCTTGCCAAATTTCGTACCCACGGCTTGCCAGCCTGCAACGAGACGGGCAGCGTCTTGACCGATGCGACCGCAGCAGCACGATTCGCGAAGTTGCCGTAAGTCACGACGTAGAGCGGCTTGCCTTCATGCACTTTGGCGAAGTATCGGTAGTTACCGCCATGCTGCTGGACGATTGCTTGAGCGTTCTTCTCGACACGGGTCCCCAGGATCTGAACCAGATAATTGCTTCCCGGCTGGCTCGCATACCAAGAGCTATTGGTTGAACCCGAGGCAGTTGCTGCAGCAGGCGCACGCTCTGCGGCATTCGGCCGCACCTGGGGTGACGCAGGCGCCGGAGCGGGAGCCGGAGCAGCAACTTGCGGAGCGGGTGCGGGCTGAACACGCTCGCTCGGTGCTGGTGCTGGTGCAGGTGCAGGTGCAGGTGCAGGTGCAGGTGCAGGAATTGTAGGGACTGCGGCATTCGCGGTGGGCCCGCCATTCTCGTCCTCGCTCTCGCCACCAGCAGCGGCCGCCAGCGGCTCGCGCACCACCGGCTGTGCGTCGCCACCCAGTGGCAGGGACAACGGCCGCTCTTGTCCATCGAACTCGATGGCAGCCGGGTCCTGCTCCCCGGTCTCAGCAGACGGCCCCGAGGCAGACGAACCATCGAGCGGCAGGGAGGTCACTTCGGGGGCCGAAGGGCGCTCGGAATCGCCGCCACGCAAGAAAAGAAAGCCGACCGCTATAAGAACAAGGACTGCGACTACAGCAACCAAATGTTTTTTGGGTAGCGGAAATCCGATACCGCCCGATTTCCGCCGCCCGCGCTTGCTCTGCATCGCGGCGATGAGCTCGTCTCGGGCCAACTGATTGATCGCCCCCGGCCAACCACCCGACTGCTCATGGATACGACCAATCTGCTCTTCGCTCAGACACTCTAGGCCGCTACCGGCGCCCTCCAGCCGCAATGCCAGGTACTCCCTGGTTTCGTCCTCTTCATACGGCTGCAGCGCGATGGCATGGTAGCGCTCCTCGCCATCACTCAAGGCCTCGAGCCGCCCGCCAAGCGCAGACTCACCGAACAGGAACACATGCGGCCTGGCCTCAGGGGTGCCCGCAGCTAGACGCAGAAGGGTTTCCACCGCAGCACCCGTCAACTGCTCGGCGTCGTCGACCAATAGATAGACTTCCTGACCTGTCAACGCCAGCTGGATGACCTGGGCCATCACGCCGTCGAAATCGGCCTCCTGGCTGTTCAGTGCTTGAGCGATCTGTGCCAACAGCGCGCTCGCATCCATCGTAGCCTGAGGGGTAATGACTACGCTCTGCACCGCCTGCTTGTTGCTACTGGCAACCAGTGCCTGACGCAAAAGGGTTTTTCCACTTCCCTCCGGCCCGGTAACCAGCAGCAGCAACTGGCTGTAGCGCGCCAGATGATGAAGCTGCCCAAGCACCGGCTTGCGCTGCGCGGGAAAGAACTTGAAGCCCGGAACGCGAGCCGCAAAGGGGTCATGGCTGAAGCCATAGTGATTCAGAAACGCGTCGTCCGCAGACAAACTGGTCATGGAAATTTTCTTATGCTCCAAGGTGTTCCGTCATTGCACCGTAACTGGCGCTCAAGGTGGTTTCCAGCACGTCGCGAGGGAAGTCCCCGGTCACAACAGCCTCGCCCATTCGCCGCAGCAAAACGAGGCGCAGCCGACCGTCCAGAACCTTCTTGTCGACGGCCATGTGCTCGAGAAAGTCCTGCGGCTTCATCTGCGCAGGGGGCACGACCGGAAGCGCCGCGCGCTGCAGCAACTTGATGGCCCGGTCACGCTCCATCCGCGTGATCCAGCCCAGCTGACAAGACATCTCCAACGCCATCACGGTTCCCGCCGACACGGCCTCACCATGCAACCAGACGCCATAGCCCATATGTGTTTCTATCGCGTGGCCAAATGTGTGACCTAGATTGAGAATCGCGCGCACGCCGGACTCGCGCTCATCAGCGTTCACCACCTTGGCCTTTGCAGCGCAGGAGCGATGGATCGCCTCCGTCAGCACCACAGGATCAAGCGCTCGAAGTCGATCAACATTTGCCTCAAGCCAGCCAAGGAAGGGCTCGTCGCAGATAAGCCCATACTTGATCACCTCAGCCAGCCCCGCAGAAAGCTCACGAGGCGGCAATGTCTTCAAGGTCGCGGTGTCAATGATGACCGCTCGGGGCTGATAGAACGCCCCGATCATGTTTTTGCCTAGAGGGTGATTGATACCGGTCTTGCCGCCGACCGAAGAGTCCACTTGCGACAATAGCGTGGTGGGAACCTGAATGAAGTCCACGCCACGCTGATAGCTGGACGCTGCATAGCCCGCCATATCGCCAATGACGCCGCCACCCAGCGCGATGACCGTGGTATTGCGATCGTGCCTAGCTCCGAGCAGAGCGTCGTAGATCAGCTGCAGGGTTTGCCAATTCTTGTGTTCCTCCCCGTCGGGAAGAATCACCGGAGTAACGGTGTAGTCGGAAAGGGTCTGAGTCAGTCGATCGAGATACAGCGGCGCAACAGTTTCATTAGTGACAACGGCCACCTGCCGCCCGCGGATCCTGTCGGAAAACAGCTCGGCGCGATCAATCAACCGTTCGCCAATATGAATGGGATAGCTACGCTCACCGAGATCGACCTGAAGAGTCTGCATGGGGCCCCCAACAATAAAGGGGTCTAGGATAGCGCAGATTCATCTCGGCTTTCACGAGGCGGTAAAGACGCGAGCCGGTCGAGAATTTCCGTCACAACCATCCGCGGCGGACGTTCGTCGGTCTCGATGATGACGTCCGCTATCGAGCGATATAGCGGATCGCGAATGGCCATGAGGGCGGACAGAACGCTGCGGGGATCACTAGCCTGCAATAGCGGCCGGTTGCGGTCGCGGGCGGTGCGTTCGAGCTGCTGGTCGACCGACGTGCAAAGATAGACGACTTGCCCACCGGCACGAAGGGCCTGCCGATTATCCTCTCGCAACACCGCACCACCGCCAGTGGCCAGCACCACTCCCTCGAGCTGGCAGAGATCGGCGATCACCGCCCGCTCCCGCTCGCGAAAACCGCCCTCACCCTCCACGTCAAAGATCAGTGGAATGCTGGCACCGGTCCGTTGTTCGATCTCCTTATCGGAATCCTTGAATGGGAGACGAAGCTCTTTGGCAAGCAAACGCCCGATGGTGCTTTTGCCAGCACCCATCGGGCCTACGAGGATAGTGTTCTTCAATGAGGTCAGCGACTCACAGCAACAGCTTGGTGATTGAGAATCTTGGGAGTCAAGAATATCAGCAACTCGGATTTTGAGTCTGCCACGACGTCCCTTCGAAACATACGCCCAAGATAAGGCAGATCACCCAGGAACGGAACTTTATCCACCGACCGGCTTTGCGTGTTGGAGAAAACCCCACCAATAACGACAGTCTCGCCGTCATTCACAAGGATTTTCGCGTTCACTTCATTTTTGCGGATGGTCGGAGTGCCGTTGACGTCGTTTGCAAAATCCGGCTCGTCCTTGGTGACTTTCACCTCCATGATGATCCGGTTATCAGGGGTAATCTGGGGCGTCACCTCCAGCGAAAGCGCGGCCTCCACGAAGGTTGTGGAAGTAGCACCGCTTGAACTCGCCTCTTGATAAGGAATCTCCGACCCCTTGAGAATCTTTGCCGTTTCCTTATCAGCCGTCATGACCTTTGGCTGAGAAACCACTTCGCCATTACCCGACTTTTCCATCGCCGAAAGCTCGAGATCAAGAATCAGATTATCTGTGATATAGCCAATTCCGATTCCGGCAGTCCGATTCGCTACGCCAAGGTCAACGAACGGATAATTACCGTTGCCATCTTCGCCACTTTCACCAGCCTCATCGCCAAAATCGTCGCTGCCGTAAACAGCGCCCCGACCGTTAGCGAACAGCTGCGTCCCACCCCAACGTACGCCCAGCGCCTTGTCATAATCTACGTTCGCCTCGACGATTCGAGCCTCGATCATGACCTGTCGGACTGGAATATCCAGCTGCGCCACGATGCGCCGAAGTTCGTCCAAGCGCTCCTGAGTCTGGTAGGCAATGATGTTGTTCGTACGGTCATCAACCGCGAGCGATCCACGCTCGTCTGCCTGCCCCTCGGAATTGGTCACCGACTGAAACAGCCGCGCAATATCGGCAGCTTTTGCATAATTGACCTGAACGACCTCGCGACGAAGTGGAGCAAGCTCGGCGATCTGCCGCTGCGACTCAAGCTCCTGACGCTCACGGGCAGCAATCTCGTCGGCAGGCGCGACCAGCAGCACGTTACCAACCTGGCGCTTATCCAGACCTTTGGTTTTAAGCACCAGATCCAGCGCCTGGTCCCAAGGCACGTTTTGCAGACGCAGGGTTATGTTGCCAGCGACGGTATCGCTCGCCACCAGGTTCAGATCGGTGAAGTCAGCGATCAGCTGCAGTACGGAACGAACGTCGATATCCTGAAAGTTGAGCGAGAGTTTCTCGCCCGAATAAGCGAAGCGCTCAGCCTTGCGCTTCTCGGCTTCATCCTCGGTCAGAGGCTTGATGCTGATGGTCAGTTTGTTGTCTGTCTGGTACGCCAGATAATCGTATCGACCGGTCGGCTCGATGGCGACACTAGCTCCACCGGCCTGAGCGGACGAATCGACAAACTTCACGGGCGTAGCGAAATCCTGAACATCAAGACGAACACGCAGCGCCTCCGGCAGTTGAGCCTTGTCGAAGAGGACACGAATCTTTCCGCCCTGCTCCTCAATGGTCGAGCCTACCGATGGGTCAGAGAGCGTAATAACGACGTTTCCGGCACCGTCTTCACCCCGACGGAAATCGATGTTCTCGATCGCCTTACCTACAGCCATCGCCTTGGCAGGCGCAGCCACTGGAGCAACGGGCGCAGCTGAAACAGCTGGGGCACGTACAGCACCCGAACTTTCGCCCAATACCACAAAGAGATTGTTACCATCTACGCGAGTGGAGTAGGGCACCAGAGTATTGAGATTAACGATCAGTCGGGTACGGCCTTGGGCTTCAACGACGGTCACGCTCCGCGCATTGCCAACTCCTAGCTCGCGATTCTTCGCTCCGAGCTTATTGGATACGCCGGGCAGGTCGAGCGCGATCCGCGCAGGCTGATCGAGGGTATAACCACGCGGTGCAGCCACCGGTTCGTCGAACGCAAGCTTCAATTCAACACGGTCGCCAGGCAGCGCAGCGACATCGAGGGCGTTCAGGTTGGCCGCCAGCAGGGCTGGAGAAATAAACGCCGCCAGCAAAGAGATACCTAGGCGTGAAAGGGTAGTGTTCATAAATTGCTTCCGTTGTGCAGACCGGTAAAGGTTTTCCATGCTTTTGCCCCGCGCTAGGTGCGCTCTTTCAAGGTCAGACTGCGCGGGCGCTCGAGCCACCCACCCTCTCCATCAGGTACGATTTCCACTACATCCACTCCCGCATCGCTGATCTCGACGATACGGCCATGGTTGCGCCCCAAATAGTCACCAATCTTGACGCGATGAACCCCGTCGCCGCCCTTGATCAAGGCGTACCGCCCCCCACCATTGGCTAACGTGCCTACCATCGTGAAGTTCTCGATATTGAACCCCTCAAGAAACTGCTTAACTCGCGACTCATCGGGCTGGATATCTTTTGAGCCCTTTTGCCGCTGGGTTAAATCAAGCTTGACGGGAGGCTGAAACGGATGTCGCAGGGCGGCAGCGCTATAGGTAAAGGCTTCGTAGGGAATGAATGCCGGTAGCGGCTCAATTGTCCCTTTCGGCTTCGCCCTGACCTCATTCATATATTGCTGCAGATCGCCGAAGTCGTTGCTGCTGCCGCAGCCAGTCAGCGCAACCAGACTTAAGCCCAACGCAGTAAGTCTCGCGCGATTCATTTCTGCAGCCCCTTGTCGTTATAACGATAAGTCTTAGCGACGATGTTCATACGCAATTTTGATGTAGCTTCGTTCTTTTCGGTCTTGATCTCGAAATCATGTAGCGTGACGATACGCGGAAGGCTTGCCACACCACTCACGAAAGTTGCCAGATCGTGATACCCCCCAACGACCTTAATATTTATAGGCAACTCGATATAGAACTGCTGAGCCACCTCTGGCTGCAACTTGATTTCCTCGAACTCCAGCCCACTACCGAGACCCGTTCGAGTGATATCTTCCAGAAGCCCAGGGACCTCGGTATCGCTTGGCAGTTGCCGCAATAACGCACCAAACGACGTTTCCATCTCGGCCATTTGCGCTTTATAAGCTTCCAAATTGGCGGCCTGGAAGGCTTTGGTCGAGAACTGCTGCTTCAAGGTTTCTTCCTGAGCGCGCTGCTGCTCCAATTGCAGTTGCATATCCTGCAAATGAAAGTAATAACCTAGAGCAAGCACCGCTGCGAGAAGCATAACGCCAGCAATGAACTTGACCGGCGCAGGCCAAGAACCGAGGTTATTAAGATCGAGATCAGCGAAGTCTATCTTGCGAAAACTATCTAACGATTCAGCCAGACTCATGGCTTTGCTCCTTCCGTAGCGGCAACCGGCTGCGTTTGCTGAACCGTCAGCTGGAACACATTTTCCTGATCCACGGCACCGGCGGTGACGGCTTTCACCTCGTTCAGATTCGGCGCTTCGAGCCAATCAGAGGCATCAAGATTGCGCATAAGGTTGGAGACACGATTGTTCGATTCGGCAGCACCAATGATCGCAATGTTCTTTCCGGTCATTTTTACCGAAGTGAAATACACTCCATCCGGCAGAGTTCTTACAAGCTGATCAAAAACTCGCCCGATAATAGGTCGATTACCTTGCAAGTCCTGGATGATTTTCATTCGCTCCAGTAGTTGCTGACGACGCTCTTTCAATTCCTTGATTTCTTTAATACGAGCATCAAGAACCGCAATCTCCTTTTTGACAAACTCGTTGCGCGCACTCTGCTGCTCAATCGCAGCTTGGAAATAACGATCTCCAAGAAAGACCAGACCAGCCGCTATGACCAGCACACCGACCAGAGACGCTAGGAAACGCTGCTTTCGTTCTTCACGCAGCTGTTCACGCCACGGAAGTAAGTTGATTTGCGCCATTAGTCGAAGCTCCTCAGCGCCAGGCCACAAGCAATCATCAAGGCCGGCGCATCGCTAGCCAGCGCTCCAGCATTCACTTTGCTGCTCAAAGCCATATCGGCGAATGGATTCGCAACTAGAGTCTGAGTACCGATCTTCTGCTGAATCATGTGATCCAACCCAGGTATCGATGCCGTCCCGCCCGCTAACAGGATGCAGTCGACATCATGGAACTGTCCTGCCGCAAAGAAGAACTGCAACGAGCGAGAAACCTGCTGCACAACTGCCTCTTTGAACGGAAGCAAAACCTCACTGTCGTAGTCGTCTGGGAGGCCGCCTTGCTTTTTGGCTAGACCAGCTTCTTCTTGTGAGAGGCCGTAGCGTCGCTGAATTTCCTCCGTCAGCTGACGCCCGCCGAAAAGCTGTTCACGGGTATAAATAGTACGACCGTTATGCAGAACACTAAGGGTAGTCATGGTGGCACCGATATCCACCACGGCAACGGTCAGCTCTCCATGCGCCGCACCCAACTGTGGAGCAAGTAGCCCGTAAGACCGCTCAAGCGCATAGGCTTCGACGTCAACCACCTTGGCAGTGAGTCCCGCCAGCGCAAGCGCTGCCTCACGAATTTCGACGTTTTCCTTGCGGCAAGCGGCGAGCAGGACTTCTGCTCGGCCAGGAGAGCGAGGAGCCGGCCCCTGGACTTCGAAGTCGATCGCCACTTCTTCCAGCGGATAGGGAATGTACTGGTCCGCCTCGATCTTCAGCTGATTCTCGAGTTCTTCGTCGGACAAACCAGCATCCATCTCGATGATCTTGGTGATTACCGCGGAGCCTGAAACAGCCACTACCGCCGACTTGCATCCGGTCTTGGCCTTGGCAACCACCCGCTGCAATGCCTGGCCGACGCCCTCGAGCTCGGCGATGTTCTTTTCAACTACGGCGTTTGCCGGGAGCGGCTCGACAGCATACGCCTCGACGCGGTAGCGACTACCTGATCGACTTAATTCGAGGAGCTTGACTGAGGTCGAACTGATATCGATCCCAAGCAGCGTGTTCGCTTTCTTAGTGAAGAGCCCTAGCACGACCGATTTCCTATCTTTATCCGCAACTTACGGATTAATTATGTTTATCCACATTAGATAACAGCCTTGACAGAAGCGCAAATGGCTACCCGGCAAAAAAACCGCATATAATGTGAACGGTTTTCCCTTTCAGCATCGCCGCAGTCTTCCTCCCCCAAATCCTGGATTCCAAGAACCCTGATGCGTTTTTTGAAATTTTTTCTCTGGTCGTGCTTCGCAGTCTTTTGCGCACTCTTGCTGAGCATCAGCGGCGCATTTCTCTACCTCAGCCCCAACCTCCCCTCCGTCGATTCCCTGCGGAGCATACAGCTTCAAATTCCGCTGCGGGTTTATAGCGCGGATGACAAGCTGATCGCCGAGTTCGGGGAAATGCGACGCTCACCGATCCACTTCAAGGACATCCCTGAGGAATTCATCCACGCACTGCTGGCTGCCGAGGACGACAATTTCGCTAATCATTATGGCGTCGACATAACCGGCCTGATGCGCGCTGCCACGCAATTATTGAAAAGTGGGCAGATTCAGACCGGCGGCAGCACCATTACCATGCAGGTGGCAAAGAATTACTTCCTTACCAGTGAGCGGAGTTTCTCGCGCAAGATCAACGAGATACTGCTGGCATTGCAGATAGAGCGAGAGCTCAGCAAGAACGAAATCCTCGAGCTGTACGTCAACAAGATCTACCTTGGCAATCGTGCCTATGGAATCGAGGCGGCTTCTCAGGTGTATTACGGCAAGCCCATTTCGGAGCTTAGCGTCGCACAGCTGGCGATGATCGCCGGCCTGCCGAAGGCACCTTCTGCATTCAATCCATTGGTTAATCCGACCCGCAGCAAAGAGCGACGCGACTGGATCCTGGGCCGCATGCACAGACTTGGCTCACTGGATGAAACTAGCTATCGGCAAGCACTCGCCGAACCTGAGACCGCTCGGTACCACGGCGCAGCCCCCGAGCTGGATGCCGCCTACATCGCGGAGATGGCGCGCGCCGAGATGGTGGGCCGCTTCGGCAGCGCTGCCTACACTGATGGCTTCCGGGTAAAGACCACGGTGTCCAGCGAGCGGCAGCTTGCTGCCAACCTCGCACTCGACAATGGACTGATTGAATACGACCAGCGGCACGGCTACCGCGGACCGGAAGCGCGCCTCGCAGAACTGCCGCGCGATAGCTGGCCCAGCGAGCTGGCCAAGTACCGAAGCCTTTCCGGGCTGCAGCCGGCCGTCGTCACGCAGGTAGAGACCAGCGGGATTCTGGTGCTGACGCGCGACGGAAACGAGCACGCAGTAGCTTGGGACAGCATGAAGTGGGCCCGTCCCTACCTCGGCATCAACAGCATGGGGCCAAGGCCGCAGCGCCCAGCCGACGTGGTCAAGCTAGGCGACGTGGTCCGCATTCGCTGGCAGGACGATGAAACAGCCGTATTCAGCCAGGTGCCGCAGGCGCAGGCGGCACTGGTTTCACTCGACCCCCAGGATGGTTCGATCGAAGCGCTCGCAGGCGGTTTCTCGTTTGGCCAGAGCAACTACAACCGCGCCATCCAGGCCAAGCGCCAACCCGGGTCGAGCTTCAAACCGTTCATTTACAGCGCAGCGCTGGACGCGGGCTACACCGCCGCGAGCCTGGTCAACGATTCCCCCATCGTCTTTGTCGAACAGGGCATGGACCGCATCTGGCGCCCGAAGAACGACAACAATACGTTCCTCGGGCCGATCCGCATGCGCGAGGCGCTGTACAAATCGAGGAATCTGGTTTCGATTCGTCTGCTGCAGACAATGGGCATCGACCACACGGTCGATTACATCAGCCGCTTCGGTTTCAATCCGCAGGACCTGCCGCGCAACCTATCTCTGGCATTGGGTACGGCGACGCTTACACCTATGGAGATCGCCACCGGCTGGACGACCTTTGCAAACGGCGGGTACAAGATCGAGCCATACCTGATCCAGCGCATAGAAGACCGTGAAGGCAAGCTGCTCTTCGAGGCCAACCCGGCACGCGTGCCATCGCGGAATACCGAGACTGAGGAAACAGAGGCCGAGGCTTACGCAGCGCCTGACACTAGAGACCTGAATGACGGCGAGGCACTCGACGCCGAACCACGCCTTGCCGAGCAGGTACTCGATGAACGTACCGCCTACATCATGACCAGCATGCTGCAGGACGTTATCAAGCGCGGCACAGGGCGACGTGCGCTGGCCATGGGGCGCGGTGACATCGCAGGCAAAACCGGCACCACCAACGACTCCATCGACAGCTGGTTCTCCGGCTATAACGCCGACATCGTAACCACGGTATGGGCGGGCTTCGACCAGCCACAAAGCCTGGGGCGCAACGAATATGGCGGCACGGTCGCTCTGCCGATCTGGATGAGCTACATGAGCGCAGTGCTAAAGGACATGCCCGAGCACCCGCCAGCGGAGCCGGACGGGCTGCTCAAGCTGCGCATCGATCCGGTCAGCGGTCGCTCTGCCACACCCAGCACGCCTGACGCCTATTTCGAGGTCTTCAAGAGCGAGGATTCGCCGCCCCCCATGGGTGAATTCGACTCTGGAACCCAGGCACCTGGAAGCCCTCTTCCGGCCGATGAAGCCGCCCCGCTGGATCTGTTCTGATCGACCGGTTTTCGCCAGCAACAAAAAACCCCGCCTTGGCGGGGTTTGTTTTTTTAGCGCGGTCAGCCGTTGAAAACGTCGTTAACCGACTGCAGCGGATAATGCGACGGGTAAGGCAATGTCGCCACGCCACTTTCGATGGCTGCCTTGGCCACGGCATCAGACACCAACGTGATCAGACGCGGATCCATTGGCTTCGGAATGATGTACTCGCGGCCGAATTCCAGACTATCCACACCGTACGCAGCAGCCACTTCAGCCGGCACCGGCAACTTGGCGAGATCGCGCAGCGCAATGGCGGCCGCGATCTTCATCTCCTCGTTAATGCGCTTGGCGCGAACATCCAGCGCGCCACGGAAGATGAACGGGAAGCCCAATACGTTGTTGACCTGGTTCGGGTAGTCCGAGCGACCAGTTGCCATGATCACGTCCGAACGCGTCGCATGCGCCAGCTCCGGGCTGATCTCCGGATCAGGATTAGAACAGGCGAAGACGACCGGATTGGCCGCCATGCGCTTGAGACCTTCCGGACTCAGCAGGTTGGCGCCTGACAGGCCGACGAAAACGTCGGCACCTTCGAGCGCATCGTCCAGAGTACGCTTGTCGGTTTCATGGGCGAACACAGCCTTGTACTGGTTCAGATCGTCACGGCCGGCGTGGATGACGCCCTTGCGATCGATCATGAAGATGTTCTCGATTTTCGCACCCATGCTGACCAGCAGCTTCATGCACGAGGTTGCGGCAGCCCCAGCACCGAGGCAGACGATCTTGGCCTGCTCGAGAGTCTTGCCGGCGATTTCCAGCGCATTGAGCATGCCGGCAGCCGTCACGATGGCGGTGCCATGCTGGTCGTCATGGAAAACCGGGATATCGCACTGCTCGATCAGCGCCCGCTCGATCTCGAAGCACTCCGGCGCCTTGATATCTTCCAGATTGATGCCACCAAAGGTGATCGAGATGCGCTTGACGGTATCAATGAAGGCCTGCGGGCTTTCCGCATCGACTTCGATGTCGAATACGTCGACGCCAGCGAAACGCTTGAACAGCACGCCCTTGCCTTCCATCACCGGCTTGGAAGCCAGCGGGCCAAGGTTGCCCAAGCCGAGAATAGCGGTGCCGTCGGAGATAACAGCCACCAGGTTGCCTTTGCCAGTGTAGCGGTAAGCCAGCTCCGCATCGCGAGCGATCTCGCGCACAGGCTCAGCCACACCCGGACTGTAGGCCAGGGAAAGATCACGAGCGGTGGCGGTGGGCTTGGTCAGCTCGACGCTCAATTTCCCTGGACGGGGCTGGGCATGGTATTCGAGCGCGGCAGTTTTCAGGTCAGTCATGTGGCATTTCCGCTTATTTTACTGGGACAGACAGGCGGTCGAGCATACGCCAAGAACAAGCGCACTCACAAGCCAGCGGGCCGGCTGACTGTCAAGCCCAAGCCGCTACGACTTTCCGGGTAGATTCACGCGCCGTTACGAACAGCCGATCCGCGCGACAACCCCAGCATCGCCGGATGGGTGACGCGCAGCATCCAGCGGGCCTGCCCGGCCCCCACCCGTCCGCGGCGGTCGACTACCCAGCCCCTCAGCTCGAGTCGCTTCCCGGCAAGCACGGTCATTGTCCGGACATCGAATGCGTCAAGCGCCTGCGGCGGTATGTTCACCACCAGCGGACCATCCATTTCCAGCCAATAGCCGCCGCGATTGCGCTCGACCCGCTCGACCCTGCCTTCGAGCAGCGCGAAGCCACCACGCCTCAACGATTGCGGCGAGCCGGGCTTCAGCTCGCGCCAGACACCCAGACCGTTTTGCCGCGCCTGCTGCTCGGCCCGCTGCTGACAGGCCACCATCCGTGTATTCGGCGCCACCGCGACCATGAAGCCAAGGCCATCGGCAAGCAGCACGGCTTCGAGATTACGTCCCTGCGCGTCATAAGCATGGGCCAGCGTGCGCCCATAGCGATCCTGCCGCTCCTGGCCCAGGACCAGACCGACCCGCCCGTCACTGGCATGCACCAATGCCTGCAGTCGGCGCCGTGCGGCCAGCGCGAAAGGCTCGGCCTTGCGCCCGTCACGCCCCAGCTCCGGCGTGTTGATGCCGATCAGCCGCACGCTGCGACCATCGACCAGACGCAGCGTATCGCCGTCAACGACTTGGGCCACTTCCAGCGTCGACAAGCGCCCCGGCGACGGGCAGAAGGCAAGCGTTTGAATTTGCCAGAAGACGGAAACGAAAAAGGCGCCCACCAGGGACGCCTTTTTCATGTGCTCGGAAAACCCCATTGGATTCCCGGTACGCCAGCTTACTTGGCGCCGAACACACCGAAACGTTGCTTGAAGCGATCGATACGGCCGCCGGTATCCAGCACCTTCTGCTTGCCGGTGTAGAACGGGTGGCACTCGGAGCACACGTCGAGGCTCAGGTTCTTGCCCAGCGTGGAGCGGGTCTTGATGACGTTGCCACAGCTGCAGGTGGCCTCGATTTCGACGTAATTAGGATGGATATCGGCTTTCATGGTGAATCCTCTAGGATTGTGTGCCGCCACCCGACCCTATGTCGAGTACCGCACGAAGTAGGGCGCGAATCATACCAGAGCGCTAGGGTGATGCAAGCGCGGGCGACAGACGCGCTGAGCCGCTGGCGCGCTCGCGACGACGCCGAATCGCGTCATCGTTTACCATCGCCGCACATCACCAAGGATCATCGAGTGTCTTCCAGCATCCTCCGCCTGGCGCTGCCCTCACCCCTGCGTCGCCTGTTCGATTACCTGCCGCCGGCTGGCGTGTCACCCGCCGCTCTTCAACCAGGCGTACGCCTGCGCGTGCCATTCGGTCGACGCGAAGTGGTCGGCATTCTGGTCGAGCTGAGCGACCACAGCGAAGTGCCGGCGGAAAAGCTCAAGCCGGCCCTGGAACTGCTGGATAGCAAACCACCCCTGCCCGCCCCGCTATTCAAGCTTTGCCTGTGGACCGCGCAGTATTATCAGCACAGCCTTGGCGACACCCTCAGCTGGGCACTGCCGGTACTGCTGCGTCAGGGCGAACCCGCTGAAGCGCGACAAGAGCGCTACTGGCACGTAGCCGAAGACGCGAGCCCTGACGATCCGCGATTGGTTCGTGCACCCAGGCAGCGCGAAGCGCTGAAGGCCATCGCCCAGCACGCTCACGGCTTGCCACATGCGCTGCTCAGCAAACTGCAGCTGAACAAGGACAGCCTCGACCTGCTGCTGGAAAAGGGCCTGGTGCGTATCGAATCCCGCCGCAGCAGGCCGACGCGCGGGCACAGTGGCGGCTGGCTGCTACAGGCCGAACTCACCTTGAATACACAGCAACGCGCGGCCTTCGAGGCGGTGAGCGCGGGCCTCGGAGGATTTCAGGCGTTCCTGCTGGCGGGGGTGACCGGCAGCGGCAAGACCGAGGTCTACCTGCAACTGATTCATCGCGTACTGGAAGCCGGCAAGCAGGCGCTGGTGCTGATCCCCGAGATCAACCTGGGGCCACAGACGCTCGCCCGCTTCGAACAGCGCTTCAACGCCCGGATCGCGCTGCTGCACTCCAACGTCAACGATCGTGAGCGACTCGATGCCTGGCTCGCCGCCCGCGATGGCGAGGCGGACATCATCATCGGTACCCGTTCGGCCCTGTTCACGCCGATGAAGAATCCCGGCCTGATCATCATCGACGAGGAGCACGACGCCTCTTATAAACAGCAGGAAGGCTTGCGCTACCACGCCCGCGATCTGGCCCTGCTGCGCGCGCGCCAGGAGAACCTGCCGATTGTGCTCGGTTCGGCCACGCCCTCGCTGGAAAGCCTGCACAACGCCCACAGCGGCCGCTATGCGCTGCTCAAGCTGACGCAACGGGCCGGCAATGCGCAGTCGCCGCGCTTCCTGCGCCTGGATGTCAAGAGTCGCCCGCTGGACGCCGGCATATCCGGCCCGCTGCAACAGGCCATCGGCCAGACCCTCGGCGCCGGCCAGCAGGTTTTGGTCTACCTCAACCGACGTGGCTTCGCCCCCACCCTGCTCTGCCATGACTGCGGCTGGCTCAGCCAGTGCCCACGCTGCGACGCGCGGATGACCCTGCATCAACGTCACAATGAACTGCGCTGCCACCACTGCGGGCACGTCGAGCGGCCGCCGCGCAACTGTCCGGACTGCGGCAAGGTGGATCTGCGCCCGGTTGGCGCCGGAACGGAGCGCGCCGAGGAGCGCCTGGGCATCCTCTTTCCCGACTATCCGGTGCTGCGTATCGACCGCGACAGCACCTCGCGCAAGGGCGCGATGGAGCAGATGATCGGCACCATCAACCGCGGCGAACCCTGCCTGCTGGTCGGCACGCAGATGCTCGCCAAGGGTCACCATTTTCCGCGCGTCACGCTGGTGGCGATTCTCGATGCCGACGGCGGGCTGTTCTCAGCCGACTTCCGCGCCAGCGAGCGCATGGCCCAGCTGATTGTCCAGGTCGCCGGGCGCGCCGGGCGCGCAGAGGAGCCTGGCAAGGTCATCATCCAGACGCATCTGGCCGACCATCCGCTGCTGGTGCAGCTGACCGAACAGGGTTATTTCGCCTTCGCCGAGCAGGCCCTGTCCGAGCGCCGCGCGGCCGGCCTGCCGCCGTTCAGCCATCTGGCGCTGCTGCGCGCCGAGGCACAGAAGCCCGGCCAGGCCGAAGCCTTCCTCGACGACGCCTGCAACCTCGCCGAACAGTTGCTCGACCAGCTGCAGCTCAACGGCGTCGACCTGCTCGGACCGGTTCCCGCACCGATGGAACGGCGTGCCGGCCGCTACAGGGCGCAATTACTGCTTCAGGGCAACGCGCGGGCGACCCTGCACCGGCTGATGGACGCCTGGGTCCCGATGCTCGAACAACTGCCCGGCGGTCGCGCCGTGCGCTGGAGCCTGGATGTCGACCCGATCGATCTGTTCTGATCGCCTGATCGAAACCCGGACTTTTGCCGCCCTGCGCGCCACGCACCTTGAAGCGATACCCATCGCGCCCCGATAATGCCGGGTTTTCGCGCACACTTGCGGACTGAGCCGACCATGAAAGACAGCATTCGCCACCTGATCCAGCAAGCCCTCGTCCGCCTGACCGCCGAAGGCGTCCTGCCTGAAGGGCTGACCCCCGCGATTCAGGTGGAAAACACCAGGGACAAGAGCCACGGCGATTTCGCCAGCAACATCGCCATGATGCTGGCCAAACCGGCCGGGCTGAAGCCGCGCGACCTGGCCGAGAAGCTGATCGCCGCGCTGCCGCAGGACGCGCAGATCAGCAAGGTGGAAATCGCCGGACCAGGCTTTCTGAACTTCTTCCAGAACAGCGACGCACTGGCCGAGCGCCTCGAAGCGGCCCTGGCCGATCCACAGCTGGCAGTGCGCAAGGCGTCGGCGCCCCAGCGCGTGGTGATCGACCTGTCATCGCCGAACCTGGCGAAAGAGATGCATGTTGGCCACCTGCGCTCGACCATTATTGGTGACGCCGTCGGTCGTGTGCTCGAGCACCTCGGCGACGAGGTGATCCGGCAGAACCACGTCGGCGACTGGGGCACCCAGTTCGGCATGCTGTTGGCTTACCTGGAGGAGAAACCGGCGGCGGCGGAAAGCGAGCTGTCCGACCTGGAGCAGTTCTATCGCGCAGCGAAACAGCGCTTCGACGAGTCCGCCGAGTTCGCCGACCGCGCCCGCGAACTGGTGGTAAAGCTTCAAGCCGGGGACGCACAATGCCTGAGCCTGTGGACGCGCTTCAACGATATTTCCCTGTCGCACTGCCAGAAGATCTACGACCGCCTCAACGTCAAGCTGACCCCGGCCGACGTCAAGGGTGAGAGCGCCTACAACGCCGAGCTTGCAGATATCGTCGAAGCCCTGCGCAGTAAAGGTCTGCTCACCGAGGACAACGGCGCGCAGTGCGTCTTCCTCGACGAATTCAAGAACGCCGAAGGCAATCCGCTCCCGGTGATCGTGCAGAAGGCCGGCGGCGGCTACCTCTACGCCACCACCGACCTGGCGGCCATGCGTTACCGCAGCCAGGTCCTGCATGCCGATCGCGCGCTGTATTTCGTCGATCAGCGCCAGGCCCTGCATTTCCAGATGGCTTTCGAAGTGGCGCGTCGCGCCGGCTTTGTCCATGCCGGTATGCAGCTTGAGCACATGGGCTTCGGCACCATGAACGGCGCCGACGGCCGCCCGTTCAAGACCCGCGACGGCGGCACGGTAAAGCTGATCGATCTGCTCGACGAAGCCGAGCAGCGCGCCTATGCCTTGGTCAAGGGCAAGAATCCGGACCTCGATGAAGCCGAGCTGCGCCAGATCGCCCGCGCGGTGGGTATCAGCGCCGTCAAATATGCCGACCTTTCCAAGCACCGCACCAGCGACTATCGCTTCAACTTCGAACTGATGCTGAGCTTCGAAGGCAACACCGCGCCCTACCTGCTCTATGCCTACACCCGCGTGGCCAGCGTTTTCCGCAAGCTGGGTCAAGGCATCGATGAGATCGCCGGGCAGATTCAGCTCGAGGCTGAGCAGGAACTGGCGCTCGCCGCCAAGCTCGCCCAGTTCGGCGAAGTGCTGAACAGCGTCGGCGAGAAAGGCGAACCGCACTTGCTGTGCGCTTACCTGTACGATCTGGCCGGGCTGTTCTCCAGTTTCTACGAGCACTGCCCGATCCTCAGCGCCGAACAGCCAGAGCAGAAGCAGAGTCGACTGCGCCTCGCTGCCCTGACCGGCAAGACCCTCAAGCAGGGCCTGGAACTTCTCGGCCTGGAAACTCTGGAGCGCATGTAAGTGGCTGCAAGGAAGAAAGCCGCGCCCAAACGAGGCGCGAGCCGCTATCAGGCGCCCGCCAAACAGGCCGTACCAGGCTGGATCTGGCTGGTCTGTGGCCTGGTCATCGGCGGTTTCATCATGTTTCTGATGAGCCTCGAACCGGGTGGCGAGGAGGTCAAGCGCAACAAGGACGCACCCAAGACCGCGATCAAGGAGCAGCCCAAGCGCACGCCAGCCAGCGAGCAGGCGACCAAGCCGAAGTACGACTTCTATACGCTGCTGCCGGAGTCGGAAGTGATTCTGCCGCCGGAAGCCAAGCAGCCGGAACCGCCGGCCAAGCCGGTAACGCCGGAGGAAGCAGCGAAGATCGACGAAGCCCGCGCGCAGGCCGCACTCAATGGCCAGGTACCACCGCCGCCGCCCACAGTGGCCAAGGCACCAGTTACCCAGTTCTTTCTGCAGGCCGGCTCGTTCCGCCAGCAGGCGGAGGCTGATCGGGTACGCGCGCAGATCATCCTGCTTGGTCAGGACGTGCGCGTGGAAAGCGTCAAGGTGCGTGATGAGCCCTGGTATCGCGTGCTGGTCGGACCCTTCGGCAGCCGCGAGCAACTGAATGCCGCACAAAAGACGCTAGCCGCCAGCGGCTACAAGAACCTGCTGTTGCAACAGCGGCAGACGCGCTGAACGAAAAACGCCGGGCTTTCGACCCGGCGTTTTTCATTCTGGCGCAGCAAACCGAATCAGCTTTCCCGCGGCGCGTAGGCAAACACGTCAGCGCGCATCTGATGCGGGTCCATCCCCGCCTCCACCAACGCATCCAGCGTGCCATAGACCATCGACGGCGAGCCGCTGGCATAGATATGCAACGGTTTGAGATCGTTGAAATCCTCGCGAATCGCTTCGTGCAGCATGCCGCAGCGACCTTCCCAGCCGCAGACGTCGCTGACGACACGGTGCAGATGCAGATTGCTCATGCCCTGCCACTCATCCCAGTGCGACAGCTGGTAGAAGTCTTCGGGATGGCGAACACCCCAGTACAGATGCACCGGATGCGAGAACCCGGCTGCGCGGCAATATTCGATCAGACTGTGCATCTGCGCCATACCGGTGCCCGCTGCAACCAGCACCAAGGGACCGTCCGGCAGTTCTGCCAGATGCGTGTCGCCGAATGGCAGCTGGATCCGCGCAAAGCCCTGCCGCCGCAGGAATGCCAGCAGCTCGATCGCGGATTCCTCACGCGCCAGCACGTGCAGCTCCAGCTCTCGGCCACTGCCGGGAGCAGAGGCGAGGGAAAACGCCGACCACTCACCGTCCTCCCGTTGCAGCAACAGATATTGACCGGCGTGATAGCGCGGCTGGCGACCGGCCGGCAGGCGTAGACGCAAGCGCACCACATCGCCACCGACCTCTTCGTAGCCACTGAGCTGGCAGCTCAGCTCGCGTACCGGCAATTCGCCGGGCGCCAGCACGCCATCCCACAGCAGCACGCAGTCTTCCAGTGGCTCGGCCAGGCAGGCCAGCAGCTCGCCGTGATCGCGCACCTCGCCGGCCTGCCGCACACGTCCTTCGACCAGCAGCGAGGCGCAGATGTGGCAATTTCCGTTGCGACAGCTCTGCGGGCATTCGTAGCCCAGACGCCTGGCGGCATCGAGAAATCGTTCGCCGGGCCGCACGTCGAGCACGGCGCCGGATGGCTGCAAAGTAACTTTCATGTGCACGTCTTATCAGTGAACGGGATGACCCGCCAAGGCTTTCGGGCGGGCTCGGGCCCGCCTCTTCGGATATGTCAGTCGATACCCAGCTGCGACCAGAGTTCATCAACCCGCTGCTTCACCGCCGGGTCCTGAACGATGACCCGCCCCCATTCGCGGTTGGTCTCGCCCGGCCATTTGTGGGTGGCATCCAGGCCCATCTTCGAGCCCAGCCCGGAGATCGGCGAGGCGAAATCCAGGTAGTCGATCGGCGTGTTGTCGATCATCACCGTGTCGCGCTTGGGGTCCATGCGTGTGGTGATGGCCCAGATCACATCGTTCCAGTCGCGGGCGTTGATGTCGTCGTCGGTGACGATGACAAACTTGGTGTACATGAACTGACGCAGGAAGCTCCACACGCCGAGCATGACCCGCTTGGCGTGGCCGGGATACTGCTTCTTCATCGTCACCACCGCCATGCGGTAGGAACAGCCTTCCGGCGGCAGGTAGAAATCGACGATTTCCGGGAACTGCTTCTGCAGGATCGGTACGAACACCTCGTTCAGCGCCACGCCGAGAATCGCCGGCTCATCCGGCGGACGCCCGGTATAGGTGCTGTGATAGATCGGGTTTCGGCGATGGGTAATGCGCTCGACGGTGAACACCGGGAAGCGGTCGACCTCGTTGTAGTAGCCGGTGTGGTCGCCGTACGGTCCTTCATCGGCCATCTCGCCCGGATGGATATGCCCTTCGAGGACGATCTCGGCGTACGCCGGCACCTGCAGATCGGAGCCGACCGCCTTGACCAGCTCGGTGCGCGAACCGCGCAACAGGCCGGCGAAGGCATATTCGGACAGCGTATCGGGCACAGGCGTCACCGCACCGAGAATCGTCGCCGGATCCGCGCCCAGTGCCACGGCGACCGGGTACGGCCGATCCGGGTATTTATTGCACCATTCGCGGAAATCCAGCGCCCCGCCGCGATGGCTGAGCCAGCGCATGATCACCTTGTTGCGACCGATTACCTGCTGGCGGTAGATGCCGAGGTTCTGCCGCTCCTTGTTCGGCCCCTTGGTGATGGTCAGACCCCAGGTGATCAGCGGCGCGGCGTCGCCCGGCCAGCAGTGCTGTACGGGGATTGCCCCCAGGTCGACGTCATCACCTTCGATGATCACTTCCTGGCAGGGCGCGTCCTTGAGCACCTTGGGCGCCATGCTGATGACCTTCTTGTAGATCGGCAGCTTGCTCCAGGCGTCCTTCAGCCCCTTCGGCGGCTCCGGCTCCTTGAGAAACGCCAGCAGCTTGCCGATCTCACGCAGTTCGGAGACATCCTCGGCGCCCATACCGAGGGCGACCCGCTGCGGCGTGCCGAACAGATTGCCGAGCACCGGCATGTCGAAACCCGTCGGGTTCTCGAAGAGCAGTGCCGGGCCCTGCTTGCGCAGGGTGCGGTCACAGATTTCGGTCATTTCCAGAACCGGGGAGACAGCAGCCGTGACGCGCTTGAGCTCACCGCGTTTTTCCAGGCCGCTGATAAAGTCGCGCAGATCGCGATACTGCATGCTTGAGCCTCGCATGGGCCGGCAGGGACGAGGCGCAAAGTTTAGCGCCCGCGTCGGGTTTTCCAAAACCTGCAGACAGACGAAGGCCGGGTTTCCCCGGCCTTGTTGGCAACGACGAGTCGCTTACTTGCGCTTCATGGACATGAAGAATTCGTCGTTGGTCTTGGTGTCCTTGAGCTTGTCGAGCAGGAACTCAATCGCAGCGCTTTCATCCATCGGATGCAGCAGCTTGCGCAGGATCCAGATGCGCTGCAGCTCTTCCTCGCTGGTCAGCAGCTCTTCGCGGCGAGTACCCGAACGGTTGATGTTGATGGCCGGGAAGACACGCTTCTCGGCAATGCGACGATCCAGTTGCAGCTCCAGGTTACCGGTGCCCTTGAACTCCTCGTAGATCACCTCGTCCATCTTCGAGCCGGTCTCCACCAGCGCGGTGGCGAGAATGGTCAGCGAACCGCCTTCCTCGATGTTGCGCGCGGCACCGAAGAAACGCTTGGGCTTCTCCAGGGCGTGGGCATCGACACCACCAGTGAGCACTTTGCCGGAGCTCGGGATCACGGTGTTGTAGGCACGCGCCAGACGGGTGATGGAGTCGAGCAGAATGACCACGTCCTTCTTGTGCTCGACCAGGCGCTTGGCCTTCTCGATCACCATCTCGGCGACCTGCACGTGACGGGTTGGCGGCTCGTCGAAGGTGGAGGCGACCACTTCGCCGCGCACGGTGCGCTGCATCTCGGTCACTTCTTCCGGACGCTCGTCGATCAGCAGAACGATCAGGTGGCACTCGGGGTTGTTGCGGGTGATGTTGCTGGCGATGTTCTGCAGCATGATCGTCTTGCCCGCCTTTGGCGGAGCGACGATCAAGCCGCGCTGGCCCTTGCCGATCGGAGCACAGAGGTCGATTACGCGACCGGTGAGGTCTTCGGTGGAACCGTTGCCGGCTTCCATCTTCAGGCGCTCGTTGGCGAACAGCGGGGTCAGGTTCTCGAAGAGGATCTTGTTCTTCGCATTCTCCGGCCGATCGTAGTTGATCGAGTCGACCTTGAGCAGGGCGAAGTAGCGCTCACCTTCCTTCGGAGGGCGAATCTTGCCGATGATGGTGTCACCGGTGCGCAGGTTGAAGCGGCGAATCTGGCTGGGCGAGACGTAGATATCGTCCGGGCCGGCCAGGTAGGAAGAATCCGCAGAGCGCAGGAAGCCGAAGCCGTCCTGGAGAATCTCCAGCACGCCATCACCGGAGATTTCCTCGCCGCTTTTAGCGTGCTTCTTGAGCAGGGAGAAAATCACGTCCTGCTTGCGCGAACGGGCCATGTTATCGATGCCCATCTGTTCGGCCATTTCCAGCAGTTCGGTGATGGGCTTTTGCTTGAGTTCAGTCAGATTCATAGAGAGAGTCAGGAAGGATGTAGAAAGCGATTAGCTTGAGAAGCCGCGCAGCAAGAGACGAACAGGTTCGTTGTGCTTTATGAGGCTGAAGTGCGTCGGCGACGGCGTGCAGAGGGCGACGGAAGAATGCGTCGCGAGGCCGAATTTAGCACCGTGCAGACGAAGCGTCCACCCTGCCGATGAAAAAAGCCCCCGCGACTGCGAGGGCTTTAGAGGGGAACTTCGGCGAAGTCAGATGTTGCTGTCGAGGAACGCCGCCAGCTGCGACTTGGACAGTGCACCGACCTTGGTCGCCTCGACGTTGCCGTTCTTGAACAGCATCAGCGTCGGGATACCGCGCACGCCGTACTTCGGCGGGGTTTCCTGGTTCTCGTCGATATTGAGCTTGCAAACCTTCAGACGACCTTCGTAGTCCTTGGCGATCTCGTCGAGTACCGGCGCGATCATCTTGCACGGACCACACCACTCGGCCCAGTAGTCGACCAGTACGGGACCGTCGGCCTGGAGGACGTCCTGCTCGAAACTGCTGTCGCTGACATTGTTGATGTATTCGCTCATGGATTTTCTCCAGGGTCGGAACGGAAAGGTCGCCATCATAGCCCTACTGTGAGCGGATCGAAAGCTGCAGACCCTCGGGTCGGCGACGATCGCCCGCGAGCGGCGCCTCCGTGCGTCAACGACTGCGTTGGCGGATGGGGGCGATCATGTCAGGATGTCTGAGTTTTGCATCGAGACTGCCCAATGCGCCATAACACCGCTGAGACCTTTCCCATGATCGCCGCCCTGGATCTGGGCTCGAACAGCTTTCACATGGTGCTCGCGCGCACCAGCAATGGCGAAATGCGCATCCTCGAACGGCTCGGCGAGAAGGTCCAGCTGGCTGCCGGGATCGACGAAAACCGTCTACTCGACGAGGCCGCCATGCAGCGTGGGCTGGACTGTCTGCGTCGCTTCGCCCAGCTGGTCAATCATCTGCCGCAGGGCGCCGTACGCATCGTCGGCACCAACGCACTGCGTGAAGCGCGCAATCGCGCCACCTTCATCCGCCGCGCCGAAGAGATCGTCAACCATCAGGTCGAGGTCATCTCCGGCCGCGAAGAAGCGCGCCTGATCTATCTCGGCGTGTCGCACACCATCCCGAGCAGTTCCGGCCGCCGCCTGGTGGCAGACATCGGCGGCGGCAGCACCGAGTTCATCATCGGCGAAGGGTTCGAATCGCAGCTGCGCGAAAGCCTGCAGATGGGCTGCGTGAGCTACACCCAACGTTTCTTCCGTGACGGCAAGATCACCCCGGCACGCTACGCCCAGGCCTACACCGCCGCGCGGGTAGAGCTGATGGGCATCGAGCATGGTCTGCGCCGGCTCGGCTGGCAGGAATCCATCGGCGCGTCCGGCACCATCCGAGCCGTCGGTCTGGCGATCAAGAGCGGCGGCTTCGGCAACGGCGAGGTCAACCTCGAAGGGCTGGGATGGCTCAAACGCAAGCTGTTCAAGCTCGGCGACGTGGAGAAGATCGACATCGACGGCATCAAGCCGGACCGTCGCGGCGTGTTTCCTGCGGGCCTGGCGATTCTCGAGGCGATATTCGATGCGCTGGAGATCAGCAGCATGACCCACTCCGAAGGCGCCCTGCGCGAAGGGGTGCTCTACGATCTGCTAGGCCGTCACCATGACGAGGACATCCGCGACCGCTCGCTGAGCTTCCTGATGGAGCGCTACCATGTCGACATGGAACAGGCCGCGCGAGTCGAAGCCAAGGCGCTGGAGGCGTTCGACCAGGTGGCCGAGGCGTGGAGCCTGGATCAGGACTGGCACCGGGAGCTGCTCGCCTGGGCTGCACGGGTCCATGAAGTGGGCCTGGATATCGCGCACTACCACTACCACAAGCATGGCGCCTACCTGATCGAGCATTCCGACCTGCCCGGCTTCTCCCGTCAGGATCAGCTGATGCTGGCGCTGCTGGTGCGCGGCCACCGACGCAATATTCCTCAGGACAAGTTCGGCGAGACCGGGGTCGATGCCGATGCACTGGTGCGACTGTGCATCCTGCTGCGCTTCGCCATCCTGTTCCACCACATCCGCGGTGCCAACGCCGTCTCCGAGGTGCAGCTAAAGGCGACCGAAAGGGGCCTGGAGCTGATCTTCCCGACCGGCTGGCTGGGCGCGAACCCACTGACCAGGGCCGACTTCGAGGCCGAAGCCGCCTGGCTCGCGCGCGTGGGCTACGAACTGCGGATGAAATGAAACAAGGGCCCTAGGGGCCCTTGATGATACAGGTAACCAGTCTTCGCCTCCTCAGCCAGGCCGACGCGGCGCGCGCCAGCCACATGCCTGAAAACGCACCGCGGGAAACACCTGACTCAGCGCACGCCGACCTGCGGCCCGGTGAGACGCTCCAGCAACGTGCTCTGTATGTTGCGCGCATTCTGATTACCGGTGGGACTGTTGCGCAGGTAGCTGCCGTCAGGCTGCAGAATCCAGCTCTGGGTGTTGTCGCTGAGGAAGCCTTCCAGCTCCTTCTTAACCCGCATCACCAGTTTCTTGCCTTCCACCGGGAAACAGGTTTCCACCCGACGATCGAGGTTGCGCTCCATCCAGTCGGCACTGGACAGGTAGAGCTTCTCGTCACCGTCATTCTGGAAGTAGAACACCCGACTGTGCTCAAGGAACCGGCCGATGATCGAGCGCACATGGATGTTGTGCGAGACACCGGCGATGCCCGGCCGCAGGCAGCACATGCCACGCACGATGAGATCGACGCGCACGCCGGTCTGGCTGGCCTTGTACAGCGCCTTGATCATCTTCGGATCGGTCAGCGCATTGATCTTCAGAATGATATGCGCGGGCCGCCCCTCGGCCGCGTGCTGGGTTTCCTGGGCGATCAGGTCGAGCAGCGTCTTCTTCAGCGTAAAGGGCGCGTGCAGCAGCTTCTTCATGCGCATGGTCTTGCCCATGCCGATCAGCTGACTGAACAGCTTGGAGACGTCCTCGCAGAGCGCGTCATCGGAGGTCAGCAGGCTGTAGTCGGTGTACAGCCGGGCGTTGGCCGCGTGGTAGTTGCCGGTGCCCAGATGCGCGTAACGGCACAGCTCGCCATTTTCGCGACGCAGGATCAGCATCATCTTGGCGTGGGTCTTGTAGCCGACCACGCCATAGATCACCACCGCGCCGGCCTGCTGCAGGCGGCTGGCGAGCTGCAGGTTGGATTCCTCGTCGAAGCGGGCGCGCAGTTCGATCACCGCGGTAACTTCCTTGCCGCTGCGCGCCGCATCGACCAGCGCATCGACGATCTCCGAATTGGCACCCGAGCGATACAGCGTCTGCTTGATCGCCAGCACGCACGGGTCCTTCGCAGCTTCACGCAGCAGATCGACCACCGGCGTGAAGGACTCGAACGGGTGCAGCAGCAGGATGTCCTGCTTGTTGATCACACTGAATATCTTGTCGCTGTTCTGCAGCAACTTCGGAATTGATGGTGTGAATGGGCTGTATTGCAGCTCCGGGTGGCTGTCCAGCCCGGTGATGCTGAACAGGCGGGTCAGGTTGACGGGGCCGTTGACCCGGTACATTTCGCCCTCGCCCAGACTGAACTGCTTGAGCAGAAAATCGGCCAGGTGCTGCGGGCAGGTATCGGCCACTTCCAGGCGCACGGCATCGCCATAACGACGCGAGATCAGCTCGCCACGCAGCGCGCGTGCCAGGTCCTCGACGTCCTCGGTGTCAACCGAAAGGTCGGCGTTACGGGTGAGGCGGAACTGGTAGCAGCCCTTGACCCGCATGCCGTGGAACAGGTCGTCGGCATGGGCATGGATCATCGAGGAGAGGAAGACGAAGTTGTCGCCGGCGCCGCCGACCGACTCCGGCACGCGGATCACCCGCGGCAGCAGGCGTGGCGCCGGGATGATCGCCAGACCGGAATCGCGGCCGAAGGCATCGACGCCTTCCAGCTCGACGATGAAGTTCAGGCTCTTGTTCACCAGCAGCGGGAACGGATGGGTCGGATCGAGACCGATCGGCGTGACGATCGGCGCAATCTCGTCGCGGAAATAGCGGCGCACCCAGGTCTTGAGTTTGGCCGTCCAGTGCCTGCGGCGAATGAAGCGGATCTGATGCTCGGCCAGCGCTGGCAGAAGCACGTCGTTGAGGATCGCGTACTGGCGGTCGACCTGTTCGTGGACCAGCTCGGAGATTCGCGCCAGCGCCTGATGCGGCTGCAGGCCGTCGGCGCCCGCCTGTTCGCGGGCGAAGGTGACGCGCTTCTTCAGTCCGGCGACGCGAATCTCGAAGAACTCATCGAGGTTGCTGGAGAAGATCAGCAGGAACTTCAGCCGCTCCAGCAGCGGATAGGACTCATCCAGCGCCTGCTCGAGCACGCGGACGTTGAACTGAAGCTGCGAAAGCTCGCGATGGATGTACAGCGCACTGTCGTCCAGGTTGGTCACCAGCGCGACCGGCGTCTCCTCGACGACTTCCAGTGGCGCAGACACCACCTCGGGCAACGTCTGTTCCAGCACCTCGCCGACCACGGCGTCCTGCAGATCCTTTTCGCTGAGTCCCTGGTTGATCATCGCTTTGCCTCGAAAGGGCTCACTGGCCCCGTTTTAATTGTTGTGCCGCCTGTTTGGCGAAGTAAGTCAGGATGCCATCGGCCCCGGCACGCTTGAAGCCGACCAAAGACTCAAGGATGACGGCCTCGCTCAGCCAGCCATTCTGGATGGCGGCCATGTGCATGGCGTACTCGCCGCTGACCTGATAGACGAAGGTCGGCGCCTTGAAGGCATCTTTGACCCGCCAGACGATATCCAGGTAGGGCAGACCGGGCTTGACCATCACCATGTCCGCGCCTTCGGCCAGGTCGGCGCCCACTTCGTGCAGCGCCTCGTCACCGTTGGCCGGGTCCATCTGATAGGTATTCTTATTGCTCTTGCCGAGGTTGGCGGCAGAGCCCACCGCATCTCGAAACGGGCCGTAGTAGGCGCTGGCGTATTTCGCCGAGTAGGCCATGATGCGCACGTTGTGGTGTTCGGCCACTTCCAGCGCCTCGCGAATCGCCTGGATACGACCATCCATCATGTCCGACGGCGCGACCACCTGAGCGCCGGCTTCGGCGTGGGACAGCGCCTGGCGGACCAGCGCGTCGACAGTGACATCGTTCTGCACGTATCCGCTGTCGTCGAGAATGCCGTCCTGGCCGTGCGTGGTGAATGGATCGAGGGCTACGTCGGTGATGATCCCCAGCTCAGGGAAACGCGCGCGCAAGGCGCGCGTGGCGCGCTGGGCGATGCCCTCCGGGTTCCAGGCTTCGGCCGCATCGAGGGACTTCTTCTCCAGCGGTGTCACCGGAAACAGCGCCAGCGCCGGAATGCCCAGCGCCACCAGCTCTTCGGCCTCCTCGAGCAGCAGGTCGATGGACAGGCGCTCCACTCCCGGCATCGACGGCACCGGCTCGCGGCGGTTCTCGCCGTCGAGCACGAACACCGGCAGGATCAGGTCATCGACGGTCAGCACATTTTCGCGCACCAGACGGCGGGAAAAATCGTCACGACGATTGCGACGCAGACGAGTAGCGGGGAACAGCCGGCTGGCAGGAACGAAACTCACGACGGACTCCTGGCCCGCAGAGCGGGCGAATATGACGTTTATAGGCCCGACACATGACGAAATGATGACAACGCCAGGCCGTCGAGCCTCCGAAACCGCGCCCATTGTCGCCAGCCATGCCGGCAACTGCCAGTGCTTTGATCAGGCGCAAACTGCCGTGCCAGACCTGCGGCAATGAACACCGGCGCATCGCGCGAATCCAACGGAACGTGTGGGGCTTACCTGGAACCGTCCCAGGTATTAGCATCGAACGCATCCGCCGTGCCCGACGCAGGGCCGCTGAACTTGACCAGGAGTACCACCATGAACAAGAAAGTCGCCGTGATCCTCTCCGGCTGTGGCGTCTACGACGGCTCGGAGATCTACGAAAGCGTCATCACCCTGCTGCGCCTGGACCAGCGTGGCGTCAAGGTACAGTGCTTCGCACCGAACATCGCGCAGATGCATGTGATCAATCACCTGACCGGCGACGAGATGCCGGAGTCGCGCAACGTGCTGACCGAGTCCGCTCGCCTGGCCCGCGGCGAGATCAAGGATCTGCGCGAGGCGCGCGCCGAGGATTTCGACGCACTGATCATCCCTGGCGGTTTCGGCGCCGCGAAGAACCTCTCCAATTTCGCTACCGAAGGCGCCAGCAGCAAGGCACTGCCGGATGTGGTGGCGCTCGCGCAGGCCTTTGCCGAGGCACGCAAGCCGGTCGGGATGATGTGCATCGCGCCGACCATGGCCGCGCAGATCTTCGGCGCCGGCGTGGTCTGTACTCTTGGCAGTGACGAGGCCGATGCCGCCAAAGCGGTCGCGCAGATGGGCGCCGAGCATCAGGCGTGCGAAGTCAGCGACATCGTCGTGGACAAGCAGCATCGACTGGTCACCACACCGGCGTACATGCTGGCGCAATCCATCAGCGAAGCCGCTTCGGGCATCTACAAGCTGGTCGACCGGGTACTGGAAATGACTACCGAAGACTGATCCGAACGCCGCCGAATGATCCCGGGTCCGCCCGGGATTTTTTTGCGCGAAAGCCGCCAAAGCCGCGGCTGCTCGTGCCGCCACTCTGTTCAGCGCGAACATCCTCGGGCAGCTTGATCGCTCATCCACAGGAACGCCGACCATGAACAACGACGACGCCCTGCTCGCCGAGCAGGCCCAGGCGGTACGCCAGATGTTCGAACGAATCCCCTTCAACCAGGCGCTGGGCATCGAACTGGACGAGGTATCGACCTCCCAGGTCGTCATGCACCTGCCGATGAAGCCGGAGCTGGTCGGCAACTTCGTCCACGGCATCCTGCATGGCGGGGTCATCGCCTCGCTGCTGGACGTGGCCGGCGGGGCGATGGCAATGCTCGGCGCCTTCGACAAGCATCGCCATCTGACCACCCAGGAGCGCGCCGCACGGCTTTCCCGGCTGGGAACCATCGATCTGCGCATCGACTACCTGCGCCCAGGCCGAGGCACCCGCTTCAGTGCCAGCGCGATGCTGCTGCGCTCGGGCAACAAGGTCGCGGTGGTGCGTTCTGAGTTGCACAACGAACTGGGCACCCTGATCGCCGTGGGCACCGGCACTTATCTTTGCGGTTGATCAGCCGATAGGAGATTGGCGGCCAGGGTGACCTCTCGTACACTCTGCCGCAGATGGCCATGCGCCACTATTCTCACGAGGCAGGACGCCCGACTGTTCGAGTGCTGCCGCGTGTCCAGACTTCTGTTTTCCGACCTTCCCGCCGACCAGATTGCCCTGCTCGGCCACAGTCACGACCCTCTGCTGGTCGTTCTCTCCTACCTGGTCGCCAGCGCGGCGGCGTTCACCGCACTGGCGCTGGCCAAGCGGGTCAGCCGCAGCGGCAGCCCGCGCGGCCGCGACTTGTGGCGTTGGGTCGGCGCGTTCGCTCTGGGTGGCGGCATCTGGTCGATGCACTTCATCGGCATGCTGGCCTTCAGCGCGCCGCTGGATATCAGCTACGACCATCGCATCACCCTGCTTTCGCTGCTGATCGCCATGGCCGTGTCTTATGTGGTGATGCGTCTGCTCGGCCGCGATCGCCTCAGCGTGCCGCAGTACGCGCTGGCCGGCACGGCCGCCGGCATCGGCATCGCCGCCATGCACTACACCGGGATGGCGGCGATACGCTCGCTGGCGACGCTCTACTACGCACCGCTGGCCTTCGCTGCCTCTGTTCTGATCGCCATCGGCGCCTCGATCGCCGCGCTGGTGCTGGGATATCACTTCCGCGCCAGCCAGAGCCGGCACCAGCACTGGCAGCGCCTGCTCTGCAGCCTGTTGATGGGCGCGGCGATCGTTTCGATGCACTACACCGGCATGCATGCGCTGACCCTGGCAGTCCCCGCGCACATGCTGGAGCACACCGCCCCGTTCGGCAGTCATGGCGGCCAGCATGCCGTCCTCGCCTCGGCAATCGGTCTGGTCGCGCTGCTGGTGATCGTCACCGGCATCGCCGCCAGCTGGGCCGAGCAGCGCTTCAGCGAGCAACGCCAGGCACTCGACCAGGCCGAGCACCAGCTCAACGCGATGACCCATTACGACCCGCTGACCAACCTGTTCAACGGTCGCGCCTTCACCGAGATGGTCACCCAGGTCCTGGCCGCGCGCGAGGAACGTCAGGCGCTGGCCGTGCTGGTGGTGGATCTGGACAACTTCAAGCGCATCAACGACAGCCTCGGCCACCGCAGCGGCGACCTGGCATTGCAACAGGCGGCGCATCGAATCCGCGCGGTACTCGGTCAGCACGACATGCTGGCGCGCTTCTCCGGCGACGAGTTCTGCGTCTTGACCCTCGGCCAATGGGAGCAGGCCCAGGCGCTGGCCAACCACATCCTCGAACAGCTGCGCCCGCCCTTCACCTTGGGCGACACCCAGCTGCGCCTGACCGCCAGCATCGGCATCAGCCAGTACCCTGAAGACGGCCTGAACTTCGATGCGCTGTTCCGCCACGCAGGCCTCGCGGTCGGCCAGTGCAAGGCCAGCGGCCGCAACCGCAGCCTGCGCTTCAACCCCGCGCTGGAACTGCGCGCCCAGGAGGATCTGTCGCTGGAACAGGACCTGCGCCGGGCATTGAACGAAAACCTCCTCAGCGTGAACTATCAGCCCATCGTCGATGGCCGCAGCGGTGAGCCGGTGAGCCTCGAGGCGCTGGTGCGCTGGCAGCATCCGCAGCAGGGTTTCATCAGCCCCGAGCGCTTCGTCGGACTGGCCGAGCAACACGGTTTCGTCGCCGAGCTGGACGCCTGGGTCGCGCGCCGCGCCTGTGCCGATCTGGTCGCCTTGCTCGATGAGGGCTACGACCTGCGGGTAGCGGTCAATTGCTCAGCGCTCAACCTGTCCAATCTGCAGATGCCGGAGGTCGTCGCGCGCATTCTCGAACGTACCGGTCTCGACCCGGCGCGGCTGACCGTGGAAGTCACCGAGAATGCGCTGATGAACAGCCTTGGCGCGGCGGTGCGCACCCTCGATGCCGTCCGTGAGCTCGGGGTGAAGGTGTCCATCGATGATTTCGGCAGCGGCTATTCCTCGCTGGCCTACCTGCGCAAGCTGCCGGTGGACACCCTCAAGGTCGACCGCGCCTTCGTTCAGGAAATCGCCGAGCAGGCCAATGACCGTGCCATCACCGCGGCGATCATCGCCATGGCGCATAAACTCGGTCTCAAGGTGGTGGCCGAAGGCGTCGAGGAGGAGGTACAGCTGGCCTACCTGCGCGAAAACGGCTGCGATTACATCCAGGGCTACTACTACAGCCGCCCGCTGCCATTGTCGGCACTGCGCGACTGGCTGGCCGCGCGGCGGCCGCTCACTGCGGGCGCGACAATCGCGTGAGCAGGCGGTCCAGGGAATTGGCGAAGGCCTGGCGGTCGCGCTCGCTGTAGGCCCCCTGGCCGCCGCCCATCTGGCCCTGATCGCGTAGATCGGTGAACAGGTTGCGCACCGCCAGCCGCTCGCCCATGTTGCGCTCGTCGAACTCGCGACCGCGCGGGTCGAGCGCCGCGACGCCCTTCTTCACCAGTCGATAGGCCAGCGGAACGTCGCTGCAGATCACCAGATCGCCGGGCTCGGCATGTTCGACCAGATAGTCATCGGCTGCATCCGGCCCGCTCGGCACCACGATCAGCCGCACGCAAGCGAACGCCGGCTTGACCTGGCTCTGGCCGGCAACCAGCAGCACCTCGAACCGCCGTTTGAGGGCGAACTTGATCACCTGGTCCTTGGCTGCACGCGGGCAGGCATCGGCATCGATCCACACGCGCATGGCGGTTGCCTCGCTCATGCCACCGCGCGCCTTACGGTCGCCAGCAGCGCCGCCGCGCCGGCGAACATTGCGGCGAAACTGCGGTTGACCAGGCGCTGCTGACGCGGCGTGCGCAACAGCCGCAGCACTTTCGCCGCCAGCCCGGTGTAGCCGGCCATGACGATCAGGTCGACCACCACCATGGTCGCGGCCATCTCGCTGTATTGCAGCAGCAACGGCCGCTGCGGGTCGAGAAACTGCGGCAGTACGGCGAGGATGAAAACGATTGCCTTGGGGTTGCTGGCGTTGACCACAAACCCGCGCAGCATCAGGCTCAGCGGCCTGCCGATGGGTCGCGGGGCGGCGGAATCATCCAGCGCCTCGGGCTGCGCCTGCCACTGCTTCCAGGCCAGCCAGAGCAGATAGCCGACGCCGAACCACTTGATCAGGCTGAATGCCAGTTCCGACGCGGCCAGCACCGCACCGACGCCCGCCGCGACCACGGCGATCTGCAGCACCAACGCCAGCTGCAGGCCGATGGCATTCCAGTAGCCGCGCCAGAAGCCGTACTGCAGCCCGCAGGACATCGATGCGATGGCGCCGGCACCCGGCGACAGGCTGATCACCCAACAGGCAACGAAGAACGCGAGCCAGGATTCCAGGGACATGCTGATTACCTCCATTCAACGAGCGCCGGCCGCCCGGCCGGCGCTTTGGTTCAGTCCGGCGAGCCCTTGCCCAGCTTTACCGGCTCCTTGAGCTTGCGCTTCATCGCCTTGCGCATGCGAATGTTCAGTGCCTCGACGCCCAGCGAGAAAGCCATCGCGAAGTAGACGTAGCCCTTCGGCACATGCACGTCGAAGGCTTCGGCGATGAGCAGCGTGCCGACGACGATGAGGAACGACAGCGCCAGAATCTTCAGCGTCGGGTGCTTGTCGATGAACTCGCTGATGGTACCGGCAGCCAGCATCATCACCAGCACCGCGATGACGATCGCCGCGACCATCACCGGGACGTTCTGCACCAGACCGACCGCCGTGATCACCGAGTCCAGCGAGAAGATGATGTCGATCACCGCGATCTGCAGGATGATCCCGATAAACCCGGCCTTTACCACGGTGCCGCCCGCAGCCTGCTCCTCTTCCTCGCCTTCGACGCTGTGCCAGATCTCCATGGTGCTCTTGAACAGGAGGAACAGGCCTCCAAAGAACAGGATCAGGTCGCGCCCGGAAACGCCCTCGCCCAGCGCCGTGAACAAGTCATTGGTCAGGCGCATCACCCAGGCGATGGATAGCAGCAGCAGGATCCGCGTGCCCATGGCCAGCGCCAGGCCGAAGAAGCGCGCCTTCGGCTGCTGCTCCTTGGGCAGGCGGCTGACCAGAATCGAAATGAAGATGATGTTGTCGATGCCGAGGACGATTTCCAGGGCGGCCAGGGTCAGAAAGGCGACCCATATCTCAGGGTTGCTGAGCCATTCCATGAGGGTTCTTACTCGTTGGGGTTACGGTTATAGAGTTGCACTTCGCTGCCACGCCAACGGCGTACGGCCTTCTGGAAGAACAGGCTGTTGGGCACCTGCACGATGGCGCCGGTGCCGGCTTCGGCCACCTCTTCCAGGGTGGTGTAGACCAGATTGATGTCGATGACCCGACCCTTGACGATCGGCTTGTCGAACGCCTCGACAATTTCCACCACATCGCCCAGCCGGAACGGGCCGACAGTGAGGATGAGCACCGCACAGAGCAGGTTGGACAGCACGCTCCAGATCGCGAAGAAAGCGATGGCCGCCACTGCGACGAAACCGGAGATGGCTGTCCACAGCACGGTGGCGGAGACGCCGAAGCGCTCCAGCACCATGAGCAGCGCGCCGCCGATGATGAACCAGCGAATACCGCCGCGCACCGGGATCAGCAATTCCGGCGGCAACGGATAACGCGACGACAGCCGAGTTAGTCCACGGGCGACCAAGCGCTGCAGGACATAGGCGACCAGCAGGATCAACAGCACCTGCAAGCCCAGCATCCACTGCAAACGCCATTCTTCAACCAATGTCAGCCAGGGTTCGCTCATGCACTGGCCTCCAGTTGCGCCTGCAGGCTCTCCAGTATTTCCAGCGCCTCCAGCCAGGCTTCCTCCAGCTCGCCTTCGCGAACCTTCAGCTCGGCCTGCTTGGCCAGCAGCTCACGCAACTCGTCCTTGCGAGCAGACTCATAAAGCGCACTGTCGCCCAGCTGCGCCTCGAGCGTCGCCAGCTTCTCGTGCACCATCGCCAGATCCTTCTCCAGTTTGTCCGCTTGGCGCTTGTGCGGCGCCAACTGCTGGCGCAGGGCGGCGGCGGCCTGACGCTGGGCGCGCTTGTCGGTCTTGTCCGCCGCCGGCTCGCCGCTGGCCACGGGTTGTTGGCGCGCACGGTAATCCAACAGCCAGCGTGCATAGTCTTCGAGATCGCCGTCAAAGCTCTGCACCTGACCGTCGGCGACCAACAGGAACTCGTCGGTGGTGCTCTTGAGCAGATGACGGTCGTGGGATACGACCAGCACCGCACCTTCGAAATCCTGCAGGGCGAGCGTCAGGGCCAGGCGCATTTCCAGGTCGAGGTGGTTGGTCGGTTCGTCGAGCAGCAACAGGTTGGGCTTGCCCCAGGCGATCAGCGCTAGCGCCAGGCGCGCTTTCTCGCCGCCGGAAAAATTAAGCACCGGCTCGTCGCAGCGCGCGCCGCGGAAATCGAAGCCGCCGAGAAAATCACGCAGCGTCTGCTCGCGCTCGGCCGGAGCGATGCGCTGCAGGTGCAGCAAGGGGCTGGCCTTGGGATCGAGCGAATCCAGCTGATGCTGGGCGAAATAGCCGACCGCCAGGTTCTCGCCGCGCTGCAGGCGGCCGGACAGCGGGGCCAGTTCAGCGGAGAGTGTCTTGATCAGCGTTGACTTGCCGGCACCATTCGGCCCCAGCAAACCAATGCGCGCGCCGGGCACCAGCTGCAGCTTGACCTTGTCCAGCACCACCTTTTCGCCGTAGCCGAGGCGCCCTTCGGCGAGGTCCAGCAAGGGGCTGGACACCTTGTCCGCCTCGCGGAAGCGGAAGTCGAACGGCGAATCCACGTGCGCCGGCGCCAGTTCTTCGAGGCGCTCCAGCGCCTTGATCCGGCTCTGGGCCTGGCGTGCCTTGGTCGCCTGGGCCTTGAAGCGGCGGATATAGCTTTCCATGTGGGCGCGCTGCGCCTGCTGCTTCTCGAAGGCTTGCTGCTGCTGCGCCAGACGCTCGGCGCGAGTTCTTTCGAAGGCCGAGTAGCCGCCGCGGTAGAGCGTCAGTTTGCGCTGTTCCAGATGGATGACGTGATCGACCACCGAGTCGAGGAAATCGCGGTCGTGGGAAATCAGCAGCAGGGTGCCGGGGTAGCCCTTGAGCCAGTCCTCGAGCCAGAGGATCGCATCGAGATCGAGGTGGTTGGTCGGTTCGTCGAGCAGCAACAGGTCGGACGGGCACATCAGTGCCTGAGCAAGGTTGAGACGCATGCGCCAGCCACCGGAGAAGCTGCTGACCGGCAGCGTCATCTGCTCGTTGGCAAAGCCCAGCCCGGCGAGCAGCTTGCGCGCGCGGGCGTCGGCGCTGTAGCCGTCGACGTTGTCCAACTCGGTGTGCAGACGCGCCAGTGCGTTGCCATCGTGGGCCTGTTCGGCGGCGGCAAGCTCGCGCTGAATGCGCCGTAGCTCGACGTCGCCATCGAGCACATAGTCCACGGCCAGGCGATCGAGGGTATCGATCTCCTGGCGCATATGCGCGATGCGCCAGTCCGGCGGCAACTGGCAATCGCCGCCGTCGGGCACCAGCTCGCCACGCAGCAGCGCGAAGAGGGTGGATTTGCCAGCGCCATTGGCGCCGATCAGGCCGGCCTTCTGGCCGGGGTGCAGGGTCAGCTCGGCGCCTTCCAGCAAACGCTGAGGGCCACGCTGTAGAGTGAGGTTCTGGAGTCGGATCATAATGCCGGCGAGTTTATCAGTTCGCCTGGAAAGCCAGCCGGGCCACCCGCAAAAAAAGGCGTGCCACTTATGCCCAACCTGGATCTCTGGACGTTTGCCCTCAACTGCTACGCACGAGAGGGGGTCGAGACTGCCTGCCTGGAACTGCAAAGTCAGGGGGCGGATGTGTGTGTGCTGATCTGCGCGGCCTGGCTGGAAGCACACGGGGTGGCCTGCAATCAGGAGCGGATGTGTGTATTGGAAGAGGTCGCCGCACCGTGGCGACACATAGTGGTGGAGCCGCTGCGCGAACTGCGTCAGGCATGGCGCTCGCCGGCTGAACAGGACGAAGCGCTGCGAGAACTGCGCAAAACACTCAAGACACTGGAACTGCAAGCCGAGCGCAGCCTGCTGGAACGGCTACAGACGGCAAGCCGCGAATGGAACGAAAGCACTGACGCCAACCAGTGGTTGAGCGCTCTTGCGCCGAAAGGTAGTTGCCGCGTTGCGCTGGAAACCCTGCGCAACGCGGCCTATCAGACTCAGCTGGAGCTGGCCGGTGTCTGAGTCGCGGTGCGCTTGGCGGCAGGTTTGCGAGTGGCAGGCTTTTTCGCCACGGCCTTGGCGGCGGGCTGCGCAGTCGCAGGCTTGGCCGCTGAGTCAGCCGCGGCGGGCGCTGCACTGTCAGCTGATTGCGCGGCCGCAGCGGGTTTGGCCACAGTAGCCGAGCGGGCGCGAGTCGGTGCCTTGGCCGTTGCAGGACGTGAGGCTGCAGGCTTGGCCGCGGCACCGACAGCTGGAGTCTTCGCTGCTGTCTTGGCCGGTGCTTTCGTTGGAGCCTTGGCTGGCGTTTTAGCGGCCGGCGCTGTCGCTGCCTTGGTGGTCGGAGCCTTGGCGGATGCTGCTGCCGATTGGGCTGCAGTCGAGGCGGCCTTGCTGGCCGGCTTGCGCGCTGCCGGACGGGAGGTTGCGGCGGGCTTGACGGCCGTCGTCTGCTGCTGGGCGCGCAAGGCCTTGTCAGCGTCATCTGCGACCTTGCGGATGCCCTGAGCCAGCTTCAGGCTCTGCTCGGCATCGCGCTTGAGGTCGGCCAGGTAGGTCAGGGTTTCGCTCTGCCGGCTCTGCAGCAATGCAAGGGATTCTTCCAGCTCGCCGAGCCGGGAGCGCGCTTTGGTCTGCGCCTTGGTCTTGCCCGTGCTGCCGGCCTCGTCGAGCTTGGCGCGCGCCTTGGTCAATTTGTCTTGCGCCTTGCCACGCTGCTTTTGCAGCTTGGCGAGCGCACTTTCGGCATCCTTGATCGCCTGGCTGCAGGCTTTGTCCAGATGCTCGATGAGACTGTGGGAAAGCTGCTGCAACAGATGCAGCGGAGTGGTGACCGACTTCTTCTTCGCGGGCATGAAAGTGCCTCCTGGCGGGAACGATGCCCCCATACTAGACGGCCCGCCAGGTGGCCGCCAGGGGACGCGAAGCGCCATACTCGCCGCAGCGGATGGAAGATCTCAGGCCGGAGCAGCCGCCTGCTTGTGCGCGGTATGCAGCACCTCGATCAGGCAGTCTTCCAGTTCGAACCGCTCATGCAACAGCTGACCGAGTTTCTTGAGCTCATCGGCCAAGCCCGGGCTACCCAGGCAGTCGCCCTTCTCGCAACGATCGTTGAAGCCCAGCGAGACCTGGGTGATGGTTTCGATACGCGGATAGATCTGCTTGGCCAGTTCGATGGCGCGAGCATCACCGAAGGCTTCGGCCTCGGCGAGTAGTTGTTCATAGATTTCGAAGTGGCCGGCAGAGACGTAGTCGACCAGATATTCGCAAAACCGCTGCAGGGCCTGGCGAGCGGCGGCATCGTCACGCTCGGTATGCAGCCCGTCGTACGCATTGATAAGCGCGTGGCGCTCGTTCAACCAACGGTCGATCAGCAGATGTACACCACCCCAGCGTTCCTGGGCATTCCGACAGCTCTCGAGCATGATGACCTCACTTCCCTAATCGATGTTGCTTTACGCCATTCCGAGACGTTTTTGTCTTTCGGTATCGGCCTTTGGGTGAGTGACGGTGACGAGTGGCAAGAATCCGTCACCGCACGAGCAGACTATGCCGCGCTGCTCGAAGCATCAAGTAAAATGCCGACGAATCTTGCGAGCGCAGCGGCACCGGGTGGATGCCGCACGTCGAGAAGAAGACCGCACAAGCGTGACGGGAGTTCGCCGGGGGAAGGTAAAGATCGGTTCAGTCGCGACGCAGCAGTTGCCACGCACAGACGATGGCCATGCCGATGAAGCCCAGCAGGCTCCACTCGGGGATGCTCAGGCCGAGCATGGTCCAGCTCACCTCGGCGCACTCGGCGGTACCGTGCAGCACCAGCCGCGCGATCTCCTGAAACGGCAACGCCTCCATCATGTATTCCAGGCTCGGCAGGCAGCTCGGCAGCTGATCGGCAGGCACGCTCTGCAACCAGATTTGGCGAATCGCCGTGGCCGCGCCGGCAGCCACGAAGAGCAAGGCGAAACCGGAGTAGACACGCCGCCCCGTCTTTGCCCGCCCGTGAATCGCCGCGGCCAGGCAGATAAGGCCGAAACCGATGACGCAGATGCGCTGGACAATACACAGTGGGCAAGGCGCAAGCCCCATCACGTGCTCCATGTAGAGCGCGATGGCGATCAGCAGGGCGCTGCCCAGAGAGGCGAGAGCGAACAGGGAACGAGGGCTGGCCAGGCGCATGATGGCTCCACTAGCTGGAAAAGTTCGCTACGGTAGTGGAAACGTCGATAGGCTTACAAGCCGCGCGGCAGCGTCAGGCCCGCCACATGGCGGACCTGACTAACCGATCACAAGGTGGCCGGGAGATTGCGATCGAGCAGAACCACGCCCTGCTGGAATAGCCGATTGCTGCTTTCGGTATCACCCAGCTGAGCCAGCAGCCGCGCCAGTTCAGCACAGGTTTCCGGACGATGATCGAAGCGCAGACTCGCTTCCAGGTAATCACGCGCCTTGCCCCACAGCTCGTTGCGCAGGCTGATCCGCCCCAGCGCCAGCAGCAGCACCGGGTTCTGTGGATGATCCTTGAGCCAGCCTTCGGCGTGTGCGAGCTGGCGCGCCGGATCGCGGCCCTGCACCCTTCCATAGCGTTCGACCAGGCGATCATCGAACTGGCGTTTGATCGCCGTGTAGAGCACCTCTTCGGCCTTCACCTGGGCGCCGAGACGAGCGAGCCCATCCGCATACGCACGCACCACCAACGGCTCGCTGCGCAGCGCGCTGGGCACAGTCTGCCAGCGCTGGTTCAGCGCTTCGAGGCTGGTCTCGGCAGGCAGTTCGGACGGCTGACCGGCCTGTTCCACCGCGGCAGTCCAGGCCAGCACTTCCAACTCGTTCAGGCGTGCCGGTGGCAGCACGCGGTGCTTGCGCAGCTCCGGCAGCAACCGGCACAGCGCCGACCAGTCCTCCAGCTGCACGTAGAGTTGCTGGAGCAAGGTAAGAACGTAAGGGTGACGCGGATGATCGTTTTGCAGGTCACCAAGCGATGCGCGCGCCTCGACATACTGGCCGCGGGCGATCTGCAGCTGCGCCTGCGTCAGGCCGATCGCCAGCGCCGCCTCGGGCTCGCGCTCGCGCGCCTTCTGCAGCAGCTCGTCGCTCTGCGCATATTCACCCAGCTCATTGGCTGCGCGCGCAGCACCCAGGTAATGCACCAGCGGCTGCTGATCCTTTTCTGCCGCCAGCTGCAGATGCCCCAGCGCCGGCGCCCACTGCCCCTCGGCAAGCTCGCGCAACCCACGGCGAGAAGCCTTCTCCACCCGCCGGGCGCGGTGCCGGCGCGACCAGGGGTTGACCAGCGCCCCGGAGACCTGCAGCAGCCCGAGCAACCAGTGCACCACCATGGCCACCAGCCAGAGGCAGGCGACCAGGGCGAGGAATACCCAAAAGCTGGATTCGTAACGGAACTGGTCGTAGGTGATCAGCACGTAGCCGGCACTCTGGCTGATTGCCCAGCCGAGAAAGCCCGCGATCGCCAGCAGAAGGATGAATACAAGGGCCAGACGTTTCATGTGCGCTGAGCCTCCTGCGCCTCATTCTCCGCCTCGGGCTGAGCCGGCGAATCTGAGGATTCAGACGACTCCGGCGCTTGCGCCTCATCGCCGCGCTCACGCTTCTGCACATAGCCCTGCAGCGCCTGCAATGCTGGCGCGAGATCAGGCAGGGTCACCTCCACCTCGCGCCGTGACAGCTCGTCGAGACGTTTGCGCAGGCCACTCGCCTGGCCATTGTCTTCGCTGAAGTGATCCTTGAGCACAGAGCTGGCCTGTTCCAGCGACTGCCGGTAGACCTCGGCATTGCCATTGAGCACCGCCCACTGGGCCTGCTCGATGGCCAGCGAAAGGGCCAGTCGCACCTGCCCCAGGGTCTGCCCGGCGAGCAGCGGCTTGACGTCGCCACTGGCATCGAACTCCACACGCACATAGCGCGTCAGCTCGTTCAGCCAACGCTGCCAGCGGCTGTCCTGCGCGCTTTCCGACTGCGCCTCGCCATTGACGAATTCCGGTGCCAGCGCGCTGAGCTGAGCGGTCTGCCCGCGCAAGGCGCCGAGCTGCAGAAACAGCCCGGTGCGATCGAGCTCCGGCAGGCTGCGCAGGGCCTCGAGCCCTTCCAGCAGTTTCTGCCGCGTGCTGTAGGCACCGGGGTCGTCCTGCTTCTGCAGAATCAGGTCAGCTTCGTGCACCAGCATCTCGGCGCTGTTCACGTCCTGCATGGCCGAGAGCTGCAGCATCGCCATGCGCAGCAGGTGTTCGGCCTCGGCCAGGCGCCACTCTTCGCGACTGGCACCGAGCACCTGCTCGACACGCCCGGAAAGGCGCTGTTGATCGCTCTGCAATGTCGCCAGCAAGCGCCGCCGCTCCTCCAGCTCGCTAGCCGAAGGCAGCTGCTCCAGCCGGCCCAGACGTGCCGCCAGCTCACGCTCACGCTCGGCCAGCTGGCGAGTCTTCTCATCGGCACTCTGCAGGGCTTCGAGCTGACGATCCTCGTCGGCGCCAAGCTGCTGCAGCTGCCAGACGCCATAGCCGCCAAGCGCCACACCGCCCAGCCCGACCAGCAGCGCCAGAGCCGCAAGAGACTTCCCGCCACCGCTGGACGCCGGCCGGGATGGCGCAGGCTTGGCGGGTTTGACCGGATCGACGGCGGGGGTCGGCTCACTGGCGGGGGGTTGCAGCGGTTCTTTCTTGGAGTCTGCTTCGCTCACGTTTCCATCCTTTGCTTCAGAAGGCGGTCACCGCGGTTTCCCGCAACGCCGCCAGCAAGGCCGCGACGCTGGCGCCGCGGCAATCCACAATTCGTTTGGCGCCCAGCTGCCGAGCCATCTCCGCCACCCGCGGACTGGGTACGAACAAGGGTAGCTCAAGCATTTCGGGCCAGGTATCGGCCGCCAGCTCACGCAGCGACAGCAAACCCTGCCCACTGCTGACCACCAGGCCGTTGAGCCGTTCCGAGCGGAGCGTGGCGGCGAGTGTTCCCGCGGGGTAATCGGGCAGGTAGCGCCGGTACAGTTCGAGGATATCCACCTGCACCCCGCGCGCGCGCAATGTCTCGGCGAGCAGCTCGCGGCCGCCCTCCCCACGCAGGATCAGCACCTTCGGATCGGGTCGGGCCAACGCCTCGCTGAGCCGCGGCAGCGCCAGCAGCGCCTCGCTGTCGTCGCCGCGCTCCGGCCAGCTGGCGTCCAGTCCGTAGTCGGCGAGTATCGCGCCGGTGGCGGCACCGACGCTGAACCAGGCTGGGCCGAGCGGAGGTTGCGGCCAATAGCGATCGAGTAGCTCGATACCCAGCCGGGCCGCCGGCTTGCTGACCACAATGACCGCGCAGTAGCGATCCAGCTCGAGAATCGTCGCGCGCTGCTCGGCGGTTTCCGGCAGGGGTTCGATCGCCAGCAGCGGCAGGCTGGCACCGTGAATCCCGGCTTCAGCCAATACCGCCGCAACCGCGCCGCACTCCTCGGCCGGCCGGGTCAGCAGCAGACGCCAGCCGGTCACGCGTGACCAGCCTCGCCGTAGACTGCCTGGAGAATCTGCTCCGCGCCCTGATCCAGCAGCGCTTCGGCAACCTGGACACCCAGCGCCTCGGCATCTGCGGCGGGCGCACGGCCCTCGGCGCGCAGCAGCACGGTGCCGTCCGGCTGGCCGACCAATCCGCGCAACCACAGCTGCTCGCCTTCGAGCACCGCGTAACAGGCGATCGGCACCTGGCAGCCGCCGTTCAAGCGCTTGTTCAAGGCGCGCTCGGCGACGACACGTGTCGCGGTCGGCGCGTGGTTCAGGCATTCCAGCAGCGCATGCAGTTCGCTGTCGGTGGTACGGCATTCGATGCCGACCGCACCCTGACCGCCGGCCGGCAGGCTCTCATCGACGCTGATGCTGGAGCGGATGCGTTCACCGAAGCCAAGGCGGATCAGCCCGGCGGCAGCGAGAATGATGGCGTCGTACTCGCCAGCATCGAGCTTGGCCAGTCGGGTGTTAACGTTGCCGCGCAGGAACTGGATCTTCAGGTCCGGCCGACGCGCCAGCAGCTGGGCCTGACGGCGCAGCGACGAGGTGCCGACCACACTGCCGGGCGGCAGCGCATCGAGGTCGTCGAAATGATTGGAGACGAAGGCATCGCGTGGGTCTTCGCGCTCGCAGATGCAGTACAGGCCCAGCCCCTCGGGAAACTCCATCGGCACGTCCTTCATGGAGTGCACGGCGATGTCCGCCTCGTTCTCCATCAGCGCCGTTTCCAGCTCCTTGACGAACAGGCCCTTGCCGCCGATCTTCGCCAGCGGCGCGTCAAGCAGCTTGTCGCCGCGGCTGACCATCGGCACCAGGCTGACCTTCAGCCCTGGGTGCGACGCCTCCAGGCGCGCCTTGACGTATTCGGCCTGCCACAGGGCCAGGGCACTCTTGCGGGTAGCGATGCGAATTTCGCGAGACATGGGCAATTCCAGAACAGTGAATTGCCGGCGATGATAACAGGCCGGACAACCAGCCTGGGTTGGCCGGAATCAAGTAAAAGGTGGTGTCACGCCACCGCGCCGGCGCCCGCCAGCTGCACGAGCTGACGGCCTCCAACGCAGCGAACCGTACTGGTTCAGAGGTTCTGCATCAGCTTGCGCACACCGGCGACATGGCGACGGCTCACCGTCAGCGCCTCACCCTCGAGCCCCTTGAGGAACAGCTGGAAATGCCCGAGCGGCGTGCGCTGCAGGCGCTCGATACGATCACGGAACACCAGCGCGTTGCGGTGAATACGCACGAAGCGCTCGCCGAACTCGTCTTCCAGAGACTTCAACGGCTCGTCCAGCAGCACCTCGCCACCGATATGGCGCAGGGTGACGTACTTGTGGTCGGCGATGAAGTAGATCACGTGGTCCAGCGGAATCAGCTCGATGCCCTTGCGGGTACGCGCGCTGATGTGGGTGCGAGGCCCGGCACCGGAAACCGCTGCCGGCCGGGTCAACGCAGCGAGCTGCACTCGGTTCGGCCGTTCCGCCTTCTTCAAGGCCTCGGTGAGGTGTTCCGGGCGCACCGGCTTGACCAGATAGCCAACCGCGCTGACCTGGAAAGCCTCCAGAGCAAATTCATCATGGGCAGTACAAAAGATCACGGCAGGCGGCGCATCCGTCTCGCAAAGCCTGGCTGCAACCTGCAGGCCATCTAGCCCCGGCATGCGGATATCCAGCAGCACGACATCAGGGCGCAGTTCCTCGATCAGCGTCAGTGCTTCTTCGCCATTGCTGGCAGCGGGCTCGAGGACACGATAGCCGTCGAGGTCACCTACCAGTCGGCTGAGGCGCTCGCGGGCTAGAGGTTCGTCATCGACAATCAGGACATTCATATAGATCTGGCTTCCTGCGTTTGTCTCGCACATGGATAGCGTAGACATGTGTAATGGCGGCCTTCACGGCGCTCCACGCTGAGACTCGCTAGCGGACCGAAAAGTGCCGCTAATCGTGCGTCGATGTTCTGCAGACCCTGCCGTGTCCCGCGTGAAGCCTGCGCTTGAGCGGTTTCGTCGAAGGGGTTGCTGACCACCAACTGAAACACGCCATCGACATAATCGGCGGTTACGCTCACCACACCTCCCTCGATACGGGGCTGGATGCCATACACCAGCGCATTCTCCAGCAACGGTTGCAGCGTCAGCTGCGGAATCGGCAGATCGTCCGGTACGCCGGCGACCTGCCAGTCCATCTGTAGACGGTCGCCCAGGCGATATTGTTCGATCGACAGGTAGCGCCGCGACAACTCCAGCTCCTCGCTCCAGGCCACCAACGTGCCGGGTCGCGCCAGGCTGGCACGGAACAGGTCCGACAGATCCAGCACCGCCTGCTCGGCCTTGACCGGATCGCTGGCCACCAATGCGGCGATGCTGTTGAGGCTGTTGAACAGGAAATGCGGACGGATGCGCGCCTGCAGCGACTCGATCCGCGCCCGCAGCTCGGCCTGCTCCTGGCGGCGCCACTGACTCTGCAGATAGAAATAGCGTAGCAACAGCCCGGACATGATCAGGCTGATCAGCGCGTGACGCAGGTAGAGATTGACCTCCCCGTCGCGCGAAAGCGGGCCGCCGAGCTGGTAGATATCGGCCACCGCGGTGCAGGCCAGGGTCAGCCCGACCACCAGGGCGCAGCAGGCCAGCCCGGCGAAGGCAGTGCGCAGACGCGCCAGCACGGGCCGCAGCAGACACATGGTGCCGGCCGAGAGCAGCACGATCCACTGCACGAACAACGACGTCAGCGCCAGCCGCATCCAGTCAAAGCCAGGCTGCATCGGCTCGGCCAGCACCAGCACGAACACCAGCAACTCGGCGAGCAGGACCAGGCCAAGCAAGGCATCGGGCTGGCACAGCTCGGGGACGAAGAAGTCATCGGATACGGCAGTGGATTTCACGCGCTTCAGCCTGTGGTTTACCTGCCCGGCAGTTTCCTTGCACACCCGGTCAACGGCAAGCCGGGTGCCGGTCAGCCAAGTGGAATAATCCGGAATTGCCAGCCAGCTCACCCTTCGCCGCCGTAGCGGCGACGTCCCCGACAGCGGCACCATCCCTGTTATCATCGCCGCCTTTCCTCAGCCTTCGGATTTCAGCGAGCGCATACATGAGCACCGACAAGACCAACCAGTCCTGGGGCGGCCGTTTCAGCGAGCCCGTC
>ERZ1673962.146-NODE-146-length-58882-cov-45.857259_pt1 | contig 58882 bp, 34 predicted proteins | sample MGYA00580188_ERZ1673962 | MGnify/ENA primary metagenome ERZ1673962 (study PRJEB41334, sample SAMN05608104) | rock metagenome | biome: terrestrial subsurface; feature: shale formation; material: shale | place: USA: Pennsylvania ... | reverse complement strand
GTCTGCTGTTCGTTTCCTATACTGACCGTGCGGATAACGAGCGCGTGGATGACGATGCCGTATTCGGTGGCGACTCCCTGGGTGCTGATGCCTATGCGCAAGACCTGGTGGTTGGTTTCGACAAAGATGGCAGCACCGTACTGGCTGAAGACCAGCAGTTCCGCATCGATTTCGAAAACCTCACGGTTGAAGACGAAGTTACTGTGTCCGTTAACGGTGTTCAGTTCACACTGACCGTCGGTAAGGCACTGGATGGCTCACTGATTGCAAACGAAACCACGGCGGCTTTCGTTGCTCGTCTTTCCACGTATATCGATGATTTCCTCGATGACGACACAGCGGCCGGTAAGGTTGCATCAGCCTTTGTTGCTGGTAACAACAACAATGAAGCAAGCCTGAGACTGACACAGGATGCTTACGCGGGTGAAGAAACCGTCTTCATGTCCGTGGACGTGGACGTTGATCACAACGGCTCCCTGGGTGAAGGTGGTACTGCAACCATCACCAACGAAAGCCAGAGCGAAATCACGCTGTTCGAATTCGACGGTCGTGATAATGCCCTGAATGCTGAAAACGTTCTGTTCCTGGGTGATTCCGGCAACAGCCGTGCCGTACTGGAAACTGCCGCTGAAGCGGGTGGTGACCTGTTTGGCTCCGACGCTATCGTCGTTAACGTGGCCGCCGATGACGACATCGACAGCAGCGCTGCTGAAGGCATCAACGGTGAGATCTTCTTCAACGACGAAGAGAACCTGACTACTGGCCGTAACGACAACTTCGCCATCCACGGTGATGACCAGCTGTTTGGTGGTAACGGTAACGACAACGTCGAAGCGGGTACCGGTGATGACCGTATCTACGGTTCCTTCGGCCTTGACACTATCGACGGTGGTAAGGATCTGTACCTGGTTGATGGCCAGATTCGCGTCCTGAATGACTTCGAAGCCGCTGAAGTTGACGCACTGCCGGCAACCATCAGCATCGAGCAGCTCGATGATGGTGCCTTTAACGACACCCTGATCTTCCAGCAGTCCGACTTCGGTACTGTCGGTGCAGCTGGTTCTGCGTTCGAAATCACTCTGGATCTGTCCGCAGATCAGGAGAACGGTGGTGCCGGTAAAGTGGTCGTCGATGGTGACGAAGCCACCAACCGTACCCTGTTCACCAACATGGAAAACCTGCGCACAGTATCCGGTAACGGTACCCTGGCTGGCCAGGGCAACGATACGCTGGATCTGAGCGTCTCTGTTGATCCGCTGACCGGTTCTGAAGTTGTTAATAACTTCAACATGCGTTACGACCTGACCAGCAATGCCTCAGCTGGCGAAGTTGATCTGGACCGCAACGATGACGGCGACTGGAACGACGCAGGTGAAGGCGACATCTTTACAGTAGATGGCGTTGAAAACGTGCTGTTTGGTACCGGTGATGACGTACTGCTCATCGACGAAACCGAAGCCGGCAAAAACAACCTGGTTGATGGTGGACTGGGTGATGACACTGTTGCATACAGCTTCAACATTGGTGGCAACAATACGTTCAACCCGGCCGTAACGCTGACCGTCAACGGCGATACCAACACCGACTACGTCGACATGACCGGCGGCCTGGTGGGCACCGACATGCCGCGTGACACCCTGGTGAGCGTTGAAACCATTAACTTCAACGACACGTTGGACAACCCGTCGCTGGACGACACCCTGGACGTGACCAACGTACAGGATGCAGTTGTTGACTTCGTAAACGGAGAAGTTCGCGATGGTAACGGCAATGTTCAGGTCGAAATCGGCAACATGGTCGACTTCGAAGTGGTAAACGCTGACTTCAGCGATACCGTAATTGTCGCTAACAACATGAACAACTCTCGCGTCAGCGCTGCTGATGAAGATGTTCAGTTCAACAGCTTCCTGAACTACGACCTGATCGACGGTGACAACAACCGCGAAACTATCGCGGACATGCGCTCCAACAACGAACTGAACAACACCATTCCGGTAGCGGAAAACATTGGCCTGTACACCTTCAACATGGGTCCGGACAGCGACACCGTTGATTACAGCAACGAAACGGGTCTGATTGCGGCTACTGCTGAATTCAATGGCACGGCATCTTCTGTCGGCAACGTCATGGTTTCTGACGATAACGATACCGACTTCGCTGATGGCAGCAACCGTATCGATGCCCTGACCGGCACCGAAAACATCGTTGCATCTCAGGGCGAGTCCATCATCGACCTGACCAACGCTGAAACTGGCCTGAAAATCCGCTTCAACGCGGACGACGGTGCCTTCTCCAGCGATGCGGCTCTGGACCGTGACGTGTTCCGTGTACAGCTGTCTGAGCTGAACACCACCGTTCCGGTGACCGGTGTTAACTTCATCGAATACTTCGATGCAGGTAACAATGCGGGTGTGAACCAGGCAACTGCTGCTTGGAACACGGTGGAAGGTAGCGATTTCAACGAAATGATTGAGCTGACCGACCACGAAACCGCTGAAGATCACGCCTTCAACCTGCGTGGTGGCAACAACGAAGTTAACTACAACGAACTGACCCGCTCTATTCAGGTCTCTATCAATGTAGTTGATTATGACGCCAACAACGCAGCGACCACTGGCCTGATCGAAGCCGATGTCACCTTCACTGATGGCAACGGCGTTGTAATCGGTGGCAACGACGAAATTACGTCTTACAGTGCTCAGAACGGCATCGCTGCAGGCTCTCTGCGTATCGAAGCCTCTCAGGACGCTGAAGACAGCATCGGTTTTGCCGCTGGCCTCGAGAAGTTGTTCATTCTGGGTCAGGAAGTCAATGGCTCTGACGTCATCACCGTTAAGGTGGGTGAAGCAGGTGCTCAGGACTCCATCGAACTGACTGGCTTCGAAGTGCTTGACGATGCTGAGTCTGACGACGTCTACAACATGGCGGACCTGAGCCGTGTTCTGAACAACCTGACGCTGAATGATAATGCCAACCCTGACCACGACACCATTGTTGTGGCCAATGATGCAATCAACTACAACGGCGTGGGTGCTGACACCATCGATCTGTCTGACCTGAACAATGAGTTTGGTTTTGACTTCGATGTGTTGGATGTAACCGGTGTAACCGCATCTAACCTGATCCTTGTTGGTGAAGCAGCAGGCGAAGGCACTGATGAAGTGGTTATCGACAACCTGGCTCAGGTTGCGACCATCACTGACTTCGAAGCCGTTGTTCTGAACGAAGCAGCATTGGCATCCGGCACTAGCCTGACACTGGATCTCGACGCAGGTGAACTGAAGCAGGGCGCGACTACCGTTAACTATGACGGTACCGGTCTGAGCGTTGGTGGCCTGATGTTCGAAGGTGCAGACAGCTATGTTGCTGCTGCAACCGGCGGTGTCAACATCACGGTTAATGGCGCTGTTGGTGCGACCGTTGTGGGTGGTGCGGGTAACGACACCATCACGGGTGGTGCGGGTGCTGACTTTATCACTGGTGGTCTGGGTGCAGACGTACTGGATGGTAATATCGTGCCGGAAGTTGTTGAAGTACATACCTACACGCTGAGCGCTGATGCAACAGCAACTGCAGGTGGTACTCTCATTATTAACGGCGTGACCATCACTGAAGGTGCTGCAACACAGGGTGTTGTTGTGGCAGAAGATGATGCGGATGCCTACGGTGCAGCGTTTGTACGTGAATGGGATGCCAACCCGACAGCCTTCACCAACAATGCTGATATTCAGTCAGTTACCTACGACGCGCTGACGAATGCTCTGACGTTCACGTTCACTTCAGCAGCCGGTGATGTTGCAAATGGCCTGTTGGGTGCTGCAGGTGGCACAATCGCTGCAGTAGCAAGCGCAGAAACAGTTTCTACTGCTCATGCGCCACAGGGCGAAGCGCAGGATACATTCGTGTACAACTCTGCTGCGGAATCCACAGCTGCATCCATGGACCAGATCCTGAACTTCAGCGTTGGTGCAACAAAAGACATTATCGACCTGTCAGCTGTTGCTGCTGCGGCTCCGACGTTCCACAACGGTGTTCAGAACGGTGGCTCTGCTTTCGCGGACTATGCGGCTGTAGAAGCTGCAGCCGACGCATACCTGCAGACACACGTTAACAGCGTGTTCGTAGGTAGTGACGGTACCGATACTTGGGTATTCGCTGACGCGAACCACAGCATTGACCTGGACGCCGGTGACGTTGTCATTCAGCTGACGGGTATTGATGCTACTGGTATCGATGCTACTAACTTCAACTTTGTATAAGTTGGGGTCGTGGAAATTGGGGTCAGAGTAATATTTAGCTGATCCCACCTTTTCCTCGAAGCCTTGGAAATTGGGGTCAGAGTAACATTTAGCTGATCCCACCTTTTCCTCGAAGCCTTAAGGGAAATTGGGGTCAGAGTAATATTTAGCTGATCCCACCTTTTCCTCGAAGCCTTAAAAACCCCTGTCACTTCGGTGGCAGGGGTTTTTTGTTTGCCCGGCGAAGCCCGAGATCGCGAGATCGGAACGGAGATCGGGGTCAGAGTAACAACTCCCGGTTGTCCTCTTCCTTTCCGGGACCGGCCTTGGGTTTTGGACCCGGCTTAACCCTGCGCTGACGAATACCCGTCAATCTTTCCATCTCGGTGCGAAATCGATCATTGCCCAGTGCATGACCCTTTTCGAGGCTGTCTCGAATCCTGTCGACCTCCTCGGCTGAAATCCGGGTCAGAGTAAAAATTCACATCAGATGCGCATCCACCCCGAACAGGCTTTCGACTGCAGCGGTGTCCCACTTAGATGAATGCGGGTAGACTGTTCCGTGTTCAGACAGGAGTGGCCATGACAACTCAACACGATAACAGTTACAAGCTGCTGTTCTCTCACCCCGAGATGGTCAAAGATCTGCTCATTGGGTTCGTGAAAGAGGCCTGGGTCGAGCAGCTGGATTTCTCAACACTGGAGAAGGTCAGCGGCTCTTATGTCAGTGATGAGCTGCGCGACCGTGAAGATGACATCATCTGGCGGGTACGCTGGGGAGACGATTGGCTCTACGTCTACCTGCTGCTGGAGTTCCAGTCGAGCATCGACAAGTACATGGCTGTCCGCGTCATGAGCTATTTGGGCCTGCTGTATCAAGATTTGGTACGCCAGAAGGCCTTCACCCCCAACGGTAAACTGCCCCCGGTCCTGCCGGTGGTGTTGTACAATGGTGAAACCCGCTGGAGTGCGGCACAAAACGTCGCCGAACTGGTCGAGCAGGTACCCGGTGGGCTGGAACACTATTGCCCCAATCTGTCCTACCTGTTGCTGGATGAAGGTGCCATGGGACGTCGGGGTCAGAGTAACAATTCCCATGCCTTAATCTCGCCCTGTGCATGTGCACCAAAGTTATCAGCCGTAGCAAAACCGACAGGCGGTTGTTTGTCAGCGTTCGGCCAACACATCTTCCAACACTTGGCTGACTCACCTCGAACAACTGGCCACCTTTCCAGTCTCTGATTCGCTCACGCCTTTCTTCCACGACCAACTGATCATCCAGCTGTTCGGTATGCTGGCTGGAAGCCGCGCAAACCGCATGGCTGTTGTTTGAATCTTTGACCTATGCCTTGTTTAGGCCGGCACTGCGTGTGCAGCACCGGCATAGCCGCGGCACTCGGCTCAGGCTAACAATTAACCCACACAATGCAGCTCAACATGACCATCAGCTCTCTTGGTGAGATGTGATCAGCAAGCCGCTGTTGCCACGCCCGCTTCCGCACGCAACTGCCGATCCATTCGCGTTGACAAATCAAGCATTGAAAGACAGATTGGGCTTGTCAGCAGGGAATTCAGCGGAGGGTTAAGTGATCAGTTTACCCTGACATCACAGATCCAGACCCGAGAAGGCTGGTTACCGCACCCGCTGGACGAACAGCTGCGAGAAGGGCAGGGCGGTAAGCTGCGCCGCATTCCGATTCGGCTGCTGTTCAACGATCCGGACCTCAACCTGAGGGCGGAGTATTCGTTGTTTGATCGCAATACGGCCAGACCGCTCTGCGTAGGCGATGGATAACAGTGTCGTCGCCGGACCCGTGAAGGGATGCAGACGCTGCCGTGTCCCGGCCCTGATAGCTGCGAGCTGGCTCAGGGCTGACGTTGTAAGCCCTACGCCCGGCTAAACGTGGTGATCGGGGATGAGGACCCACTGGGAACCTTTATCTTCCGAACTACCGGCTTCAACTCGATCCGTACCTCGGCCGCACGGCTGCAGTATTTCAAAGCGGTGTCGGGCAACCGGCTGGCCTGTATGCCGCTGGAGTTAAGGCTCAGGGGCAAGTCCACCCGTCAGAGCCACGGCACGCCGATCTACTATGTGGATATCACCCTGCGTGAGGGTATGGATTTGGAGGAAGCCCTGGCCAAGGCGCACGATATGGCACTGGACCGGGATGAGTTTTATCCACAGACTGAGGCACATGGCGCTAACCAAGCCACTTCCGGTCAGCTCAGTGCCACCGGTACGCTGAGTGAAAAGCTGGCTCAACGCTCCCATCGGTTGATCAACAGGCCTGCACCTTTTGAGGATGGGGACGCTGCATCGGGTGCGTCTGAGACTGAGTCTGAGACTGGAGCTGCAACCGAAGAAGCGGTAGCAGCCGAGACTCAGCGGGTACAGAACGCGGCAGCCAATGCCGACGCTGAGATGGACGCAACCGCGATTGAAGCCTCACTGCAGGCGGATATTGCCCAGGCACCGGATGATGCTGTCTCTGACCGTTATGGCTTTGTGCCCACCATTGAAGTGGTGGATGCCCTACAGGCGGAAGGCTGGTACCCCGTCCGTGCGCAACAGACCCGTGTGCGTGATCCCGAGCGACGCGATACCACCCGCCATCTGGTCAGGTTCCGCCAGGACCCGCAACGCCAGATCACGGTGGGCGACAGTATTGCGGAACTGGTGCTGACCAACAGCTATGACCGCTCTTCGGCCTACCAACTGGATCTGGGACTGTTCCGGCTGATCTGCAGTAACGGCATGGTGACACCGGTGGGCGATATGGGCGGTATCCGCGTGCGCCACGGCAAGCAGGTGGTGGATCAGAACCTGTGGCGGGTGTTCAACCGCACTCAGGAGAACCTGCTCAAAGGCGGACTGACAGGGCGTTCTGCGTCAGGCCGTCATACCCGCACCCGTGCCATCAAATCCGTCACAGAGGATGTGCGCCTCAACCGCGCACTTTGGCAACTGACCGAGCACTTTGCAGCCCTCAAAGGACAGGCGCGTGTGGCCTGAGCCTTCTGCCCACTGGCTTTGAATAGGGAGTTTAACACCATGACACCCCAACTAATCGCCGGGGAACGCCCCGGCACCTATGTCGTACCTAACGCTGTAACCGATGCCCAGCTGATGCACCTGGCCCAGATGCTGGCTCGTCGTCGCCTGCGCAAAGGCCGTGCGCTGGATAAGCCCGATACGGTGTTCAATGCCCTGCAAACCCTGCTGATGGAGTATGAGCATGAGGTGTTCGGCATGCTGATGCTGGATAATCGCCACCGCATCATCGGGTTCCGGGAGCTGTTCCGGGGCACCATTGATGCGGCCAGTGTCTATCCACGGGAGGTGATCAAGGAAACCCTGACGCACAATGCAGCAGCGGTCATTCTGGTTCACAACCATCCTTCAGGCAGTCCTGAGCCCAGTCAGGCGGATCGACGCATTACCGATCGGCTGCAGCAAGCCCTAAGCACGGTGGAGATCCGGCTGCTGAATCATGTCATCGTCGGTCATGAAGGCCGCTACTCCTTTGCGGAAAAGGGACTGATTTGAAAACCAACGGTCGTCGTGCTCGCGCTGTGCGAGCACGGCGGCCACACGGCCCTTTGATTATTTTTTTACCTGACCCCCTCTATCCTATGACACGCAGCGTGTGTGGTAGACTGGTTAGTATTCAAACAGGAGTAGTAATGGCAAGTCAGCATCACGATACCGGATATAAAGAGGTCTTCAGCTATCCTGAGTTCGTTCAGCAGTTGATTGAGGGCTTTATACCGCCCGAGATTGCTCAGATCATGGACTTCAGCACATTGAAGAACCACAGCGGCAACTACATCACCCCGCTGTTCGAGGAGAAATTTGAAGATGTGGTCTGGTCAGTCGAAGTGAACTGGGATGGCATCACGCAGCAGGTGTACCTGTATATCCTGCTGGAGTTCCAGTCTCAGGTCGATCAAACCATGCCGATCCGGCTAATGCACTACGTGGCCTGCTTCTACGATCACCTGTTGAAGCACAAGGATATAAAGCCCAGCCAGGGGTTGCCTCCCGTGTTGCCGATCGTGCTGTATAACGGTTCGCAACGATGGACGGCCAAGCAGGATATCTACGATATGGTGCAGCCGGAACCCCCGGCGTTCCTGCGGGTCTATCAGCCACACCTGCGTTACTACCTAGTGGATGAAGGGCGCTATACGGATGCAGAGCTGGGACTGAACCCCTCACCGCTGAGTGGGATGTTCAGTGTTGAGAACGCAGGGGATAGCTGGGAGTCACTGCAACGCGCTGTCGATCGAATTGTGGCTATTATTCAGGCTGATCCAAATAAGGAACGGGTTGACCGTGTGATCACCCGCTGGATCAAACGTCACCTGAGCCGCTTGGGTGCGGACGTGAACCTGGATCAGTTGAACAGCTTAGTAGAGGACAAAAATATGTTAGCCGAGAACTTGGAAAATCTGGTCAAGAAAGAGCGTCTGCAGGGTGAGCAGATCGGGATACAGAAAGGTGAGCAGATCGGGATACAGCGTGGCCTCACTCTAGGAGAGTCCCGACTTCTGCGCAAGATGATCGAGATAAAATTCGGTGCTATTCCTGAATGGGCGGAGTCAGTACTGCAGTCTGCCGATTCCCAGCAGATCGATTTATGGGCTGAATCGATCCTGACCGCCGAAAGCCTGGAAGCCCTGTTGGGCAAGCACTGAGCAGGTGTATGAGGCGTGGGCTGAAGACACTTGATTGAGGCTCCGTTTATCGAGCCTCAATCAACACCATGTCACTCACATCCGATGGCATCTCCCGGTGTGAGAGCGTCGCCACATCCAGCGGCACAGTGCCTGCCGCTTCAAGCAAGCTATCTTGGCTCAGGTGCGCATAGCGCTGAGTTGTTTTTGATTCAGCATGTCCCAGTATTCTCTGTACTTCGTACAAGCTGCGCTTGGAGTTAATAGAAACTAGCCTTTTTACCAAACTGCTTGCAGATTACCTCACAGATGATGAGTATCGGGCGTTGCAGGACTATTTACTGAAAAAACCGGATGCGGGAGACCTCGTACGTGGTAGCGGCGGTGTACGCAAAGTCAGATGGGCGCCGCAAGGGCAAGGTAAGAGTGGCGGCATAAGAGCGATCTACTACTGGAAAAAGTCAGATGACGAGATCTGGATGCTCACGCTTTATAGCAAATCTGATAGAGCAACCATCGCCAGCCATGTGCTGAAACAAATTGCAGAGGCCATACAAGATGAGTAAGCGAGACCTGGGTGCTGAGATCCTTCAAGGTATTCAAGAGATCAAACAGCACAAACGGGGTAAGCAGTCACTGAAGACAACCGAGCTGTCGGAGCCCTCTTCACCGGAGGTCATTCGGACAAAATTACATATGTCTCAGTCCGCTTTTGCCGGGCTGCTGGGTGTCAGTATCAGAACAGTACAAGATTGGGAGCAAGGGCGCAGAAAACCACAAGGCCCGGCAATCGCGTTATTGCGTATCGCGGAACAGCATCCAGAGGTTTTCTCTGACCTACATTGATGGATAAGGAGATCGGCGAGATCGGGGTCAGAGTAACAATTTCATCTACCTCCGATAGCCCACTTCAAACTGCTATGCTGTGCCCAGCACAACAGGAGGCCCTATGACTCACATTGATACGGATCGTTCCACCGATCACGACAGCCCTTGGAAGATCGCCCTGGAAGGCTATTTCAGGGAGTTTTTGGAGCTGTTGTTTCCGCATATCCCCTCAGAGATCGACTGGAGCCAGGGCTATACCTCGCTCGATAAGGAGCTGCAGCAGGTCACGCCTGATGCCAATTCAGGTCGGCGTTATGCGGATAAACTGGTCAAGGTACACACGCTGGAGGGCCACGAGACCTGGGTGCTTATCCATGTTGAGGTGCAGGGAGAGCCAGAGGACGCCTTTGCTCAATGGATGTATACTTACCAGTATCGTCTGCGTGACCGCTACGGGGTAGATGTTGTGAGCTTGGCGGTACTGGCTGATACCAGTTCTGGCTTTAGGCCGGATGCCTTCAGCTATGCGCGCTGGGGATGCACACTGCAGTACTGTTTCCCGATGAGTAAACTGATCGATTTTGAGTCTAACTGGGAAACACTGGAGCAGAGCAACAACGTCTTCGCACTGGTGGTGATGGCACAGCTCAAGGCCAAGCGAGTGAAGGACGGCGTGGCGCGTAAAGATGCCAAGGTGGCGATCATCCGGCTGATGTACGAGCGCGGCTACAGCAAGCAGCAGATCCTGGAACTGTTCAACGTGATCGATTGGATGATCCAGATCCCCAGCAGCCTGAATGAAGATTTTTTGAATGCGATCTATGCGATCGAGGAGGACAAGAACATGCCTTATATCAATACCGCCGAGCAGCTAGGGTTGGAGAAAGGTGAGCTGATTGGCATCCAAAAAGGCCGGATGAAAACCATGCGCGAAACAGCCCTAACCTTGCTGGAATTGAAGTTCGGTGCCCTGCCGGATTGGGCTGTTCAGATGATCAGCCAAGCCGACACGACTAAGCTGGATGCCTGGACCCGGGGTGTTCTGACGGCTGAGAGCCTGGAAGCGCTGCTGGGCAAGCACTGAGTGACAACAGCGATCTGAACCGAACATTATGACCATGCCGTCTACAGCCCGCTCAGTCCTGCTACAGTCCTGCTAGGAAATCGGGGTCAGAGTAACAATTCCTGGTTGTCATCTCTCTTTCCGGGACCTGCCTTGGGTTTTGGACCCGGCTTAACCCTGCGCTGACGAATACCCGTCAGCCTTTCCATCTCAGCACGAAATCGATCATTGCCCAGTGCATGGCCCTTTTCGAGGCTGTCACGAATCCTGTCGACCTCCTCGGCAGACAATACTTCACTGAACAATTCGCGGTATGCCTTGATCCGTTGCCCCATGTTGCTACCCAACTGAAGGTATTGAGGGTGAGGTGTCCACAGTTGCGAGTCTATGCCGCGAGCATGAGCGTGATAACTGCTCCAACGATAATCGTCCGGCTTTATTACCATCTTCGCACGGACCGGGTTTAGCTCAATGTACTGCTGGCAACTCAGCAGATAAGCATCGGAATCAATCAGGCAGGACTTGAATCGTCCTTCCCAAAGCGTGCCTGAGCGGCGGTATTGGCTATTGAAGTAACGCACATAACGCCGCCCCAGATGTTGCATCATGGCCGAAATCCCACCTTCTTGTTGCGGAGTGGCAAGCAGATGAACGTGGTTTGTCATAAATACCCAGGCATGAATGTTAACTGAGTAGCGCCTGGAGGCATCAAGTAGCCACTGGGCATAGGTGGTAAAGTCTTCTTCGTTTGCAAAGCAGATATGGCGATTGTTACCGCGCTGGATGATGTGCTGGGGGATGCCCACCGGGCATATCCGTGGTGTTCTTGGCATTGTCTAGTCCCTGACGTTGCTGGCCTTCCTGGCCTTTTTTACCTGAACAGCATAACAAGAGTGCATGATCAGAGTAACAATTCGCCATGCGGTTTCTTTTACCTGAGATCGGTGAGATCGGGGTCAGAGTAACAATTCCCGCGGTGAGATCGGGGTCAGAGTAACAATTCCTGTAACCGTTCATTCCGAAACGTTCCGACACGTCGCTGAAATTTGCCCCGACTCGTTGCAGGCTTGTCAATCAGCTTGTTTAATGTTCATATTCAGTGAGACTGTTTGGCCCCGCTGTACATGTTGCCCAGAGCCTGGGGGTAAACGCTTGATGGGCCGCTGAGCCAGCCCCATTGATTCGATCTCTCCCTGCTTTCTTCCACGTTTGTGGCCTGAGGGAAAACAACTAACTCGGGATGTATTTGTATGAGCTCACAATTCTCTTTGATTAATGCGACACCGATAACAGCCGGGCCTCAGGTTGTATTCATTGACACAGGGCTTGCCAACTACCAGCAGCTGATCGATGAGCTGCCCGCCGATATCGAAGTAAGATTGGTTAGCCCTGAAGAAGATGGTATTCAGTCGATAGCCGAATGGGCAGTGAACCATTCAGGTTATAGCGCAATTCACATACTGGGGCATGGTGCTTCAGGGATACAGCAGCTGGGTAGTGCTCGGCTGTCCCAAGAGGCTCTTGGTCACTATCAAAAGCAGCTCAGCATTATCGGTGAATCACTGACAGAAACCGGTGATATTCTTCTATATGGCTGTAACGTCGGCGCCGGCATCGGTGGTCTCGATTTTATTGGCAGCCTGGCCGAGGCAACCGGAGCGGATATAGCCGCATCTAACGATCTTACCGGCTCTGGAAGCAGAGGAGGAGACTGGGACCTCGAGAGCTCTACAGCCTCGGTTTCTCCGACGCTATCATTTAATCAGTACAGTTCGACCCTCGCTCTTGACGCCGTTATTGATTACCTCGATAGCCTATATGTCCGCCCTAACGAAACCAGTTATATCTGGACCTGGGGCATAGGTACAGCTTATGACTCAGGGACTAGCAGTTGGTACGATGCAGCCATCACCCAGGTTTCCATGGATAATGTCCCGGACCCCGGCTTCGAGTGGTATCTTGATCGCGGCTCTTTTCAATATAGCACCGACAGTGGCTCAAACTGGACCACCTACAACATGGGGGATGGTTTTACCAATGTTGCGGGAACCCTCTGGCGTTTTGTCGATACGCAAACACACACTAACGATGATCACATAGGCTTCTACTATTACGTGTCGGGAGCAGCCAGCCCCACAGGCGGCAGCGGCTTGTTTATCAAGGTCGATGAAGCGCCCACCGATGTCAACTCCTCGAATACCGCAGGCATACTCGTCTCGGATACTCCGGACGGCGAGGTTGTTACCACATTTGACCCTGTAGATACGGGCTACAGTCGGGACGGTGTTTGGGTGCTGGAAAGCCAGTCCCACGCCGGACTGTTTTCGTTGCAAAGTGACACCTCAAGCAATGATCAGGCAAGCCTGCTTTTAAACTCGGCCAATCTGCCGGCGGATGGAACCGATGTCTCGGTTACTGTCCGTTACTACGACATTTATCAGCTGGACCGAAACGGAACGCCTCTTCCCGGGGAGGGTATCGCTAAAACCTATACATACACGGTTAAAGGCCCTTCCAACGACCTGGGCTTTAGTAACGAAACAACCGTTAATAGCTTGGTTGGAGATACTGAAAATCAAGACTTTTCATCTGTTACTGAATTAACAACAGGCAACTTCGTCGTCACCTGGAGTGACAACACGAATGGTGGTGTCTACGCACAGCTTTACAACGCCTCTGGCGTAGCCCAGGGATCAACCATTACGGTTGGTAGCACTGCCACCTACAAATCGGATGCTATCGCTCTGAGCGGTGGTAAGTATGCGATTTTTTACGTCGGCCATACCTCTCACGATATTGCTTTCAGAATTATTCAGGCAGATGGGACTGTGGGCGCAGAGGTCACGGTCGCGTCCGCCGAATGGGATCAGTGGTCATTCCTGAATGCTTATCCATCCGGTGATGGCTCCAGTTTTACGCTTAGCTGGAATACCGATGACTACTCTACGCTTAAAAAGGCCACATTTTCTGACACGGGTACCCAGATAGGTTCTACCTCAACCTTAACGCCCACCGGCTATTCGCCGATTTCCGCGACGCTGAACAACGGTGATGTGATAACGGCAGTAGGGGATGCCACGACTTGGACAGGCCTGAATCTGCTTATTAATGATGTTGCTATCCAGGCAACGTATGACACGCCTATCGGTGATACCGCAACCCAGCACAGTCTGACAGCACTTCCCGGCGGAGGCTTTGTCTTGGCATGGGTGGATAGCACCAGCGCGCATATCCAGTTTCAAGTATTTGATAATACTGGCACTGCAACCTCAGGAATCATCCAGGCTAACACGGTAACGGCAGGCTCGGTTGCGAGCGTCAAAGTATCTGCATTCACTGATGGCAGCAGCTTCGTTGTAACCTGGGACCAAGGTGATGTCGATGGCAGTGGCAGTGCTGTTCAAGGCAGACGCTTTCTGTCCGATGGCGCTGCCATAGATACAGACCAGTTCCAAATCAACCAATACCGATACGGCAATCAGCATAACTCAGACGTTACCGCACTCAGTAACGGCACATTTGTAACCACGTGGACAGACGGCTCAGACAGTGCAACCGGAACCAATATTGAACTTCGCATTGCGCCCAGTGCCAATAATGCGCCAATGCTTGGCGGCACCCCTGCCGATGAGACCGTTATTGAAGATGTCGCCACCGCGATCGATTTATCCGCCTACGATATCAGCGATGCGGAAGGTGATACCGTCACTCTGACTCTGGCCGTAGACACGGGCACAATAGCCACCACTGACGGCAACGGAGTCACGGCAAGTGTCACGATAGCCAACTCCGGCACCAGCAGTATGACGCTGCAGGGCACCGCCGCTGATCTCAATTTCTACCTGAATGATACAAGTAGGATTGAATACACCACGGCATCAAACTCCACTTCAACCGCTACTTTAACCGTAACTCCCAGCGACGGATCCCTTAACGGTACGCCGGATTCCGTTTTTATTTCGGTGACAGCCGTCAACGATGCACCGCTCCTTGCTGACACCAGCGTTACGCTCTCTGCCATCGCGGAAGATGCCGGGGATGATGATGGCTCGGGTGAAGACGGTGATAACGATTCTACGCATAACGCAGATAACCCCGGCAATACCATCGCTTCTATTCTGACAGCGGCCATTAGCGATCCTGATGGGGTTGCAGTGGAGGCGATTGCGGTGACGGCCGTGGATAATACACACGGTGTTTGGCAGTACTCGACCGATGGCGGCAGCACATGGAACAACTTCTCCGCAACAACGGGCAGCATTGTTGATATCAGCAGCGCTGCTCGGTTGTTAGATAGTGCTAACACGGTCCGGTTTGTACCGGATGCCGAATACAGCGGTAGCACAACCTTCACGTTCCGGGCCTGGGACAAGACATCGGGCTCAGTAGGTGCAACCGCCGATACAACCACAAATGGGGGCTCCAGCGCATTTTCAATGGCTACCGATACAGCATCGGTAACGGTTACCTCTATCAACGATGCCCCTCAATTCACCGGTCTTAACGGTACACCTGCATACACGGAGGGCGCGGGTGCTGTTATTCTAGACTCTGATGTCGCCGTTTCTGATGTGGAACTCGACAGCCTCAATGGCGGAAACGGCGATTACACAGGCGCCAGCTTGAATATCGTCCGCAATGGCGGCGCCTACGCGGTTGATACGTTCTCAATTACGTCAGGCGGCAACCTGTCAGTGGCCGGCAGCAATATCAGTGCTGGGGGTAACGTCATCGCTACCTTTGATACGGGCAGTGCCGGCCAGGTCACCATCACTTTTGTAGATAACGGCACAACTCCGACCACGGCGTTGGTTAACGAAGTTATGCAGGCTGTGCTGTACACCAATACCAGCGATGACCCAGCCGCCAACGTGCAGCTCGACTGGACCTTCGCGGATGGTAACAGCGGCAACGCTCAAGGCACCGGCGATAACCCGGGCACGGCCTCAGGATCCACCACCGTTAGTATAACCAACGTCAACGATGCACCGACGTTAACGGCCACCGGCCAGGATCCGACCTACATCGAGGGCGCGGCGGCAGCTGATCTCTATTCCGGGGTCTCTGCTGATACCATTGAGACGACAAACACCACAGACCGCTTTAGCAGTATGACGCTGACGGTCACTAACCTGGCTGATGGTGCCGCTGAAGTTCTGAGGATCGATGGCACAGACCTGGCCCTGACGAATGGCAATGCGGCCACAACGTCCACTAATAGCCTTGATGTTGAGGTCTCTGTAACCGGCAGCACAGCGACTGTGAGCGTGACCAACGGGTCTCTCACCAATGCTCAAATGCAAACACTGGTGGACTCGCTCGCTTACCGCAACACCAGTGACAACCCCACCACCGCCGGTAACCGGGTTGTTACCATCACAGGGATTACCGACAACGGCGGAACGGATAATAGCGGCTCCGACAGCGCAACGCCCAACCTCACATCGACGGTTAGCCTTACGGCCGTCAACGACGCCCCCGTCATCGCTAATTTGGATGGCGATAGCGTTGTTCTGGAACCCGCCACAGCGACGGGCATCGACCAGAACGGCGACCTGACCCTGTCCAATGTCGATTCTGCAGACTATAACGGTGGCTCACTCACCCTTACCGATAATGGTGCTAACAATACTGTAAACGGTAACTTCTCGGTGGATGGCACCCACGTCACCGCCGGCGGTGATGCAGCCATCGCAGCGGGTGAAACCCTGAGTGTCGGGGGCACCGCCATCGGCACCGTTCACGCGACGAATGACGGCCAGGGCGGCAACACCCTGGAAATCGACTTTAACGGCAACGCCACCAATGCCCGTGTAGAAACGCTGCTACGCAATCTGGAGTGGAGTGCCGCTGCCGGTACCGGTAACCAAACATTTACCGCCACCCTGAATGACGCTGATGGAACCTCAGACAGTGGCGATCAGGATACAACCGCCAACTTCACGATGATTTTGGGTAACGCGCCCGTTATCGGCAATCTGAATGGCGATAGTGTCACTTTCGCCGATGGCGGCAGCGCCGTCACGGTTGATCAGAATACGGACAGCGCGCTCAGCGACCTCGATAACCCCACCAGTTTTAATGGGGGTAGCCTGAATGTCAGTGTTTCTGCCAATAAAGTCGCTGACGAAGACCTGCTGACGTTCGATACGTCCGGTGCGGTTTCCCTGGCAGGTACCACGGCGGGTTCAAACGTATCCGTAAGTGGTACGGTGATCGGCACACTGGCAAACAACATGTCAGCCGGCAATGACCTGGTGGTCAATCTGAATAGCGACGCCACCATCGGCCGCGTGCAAAACCTGTTACAAGCCGTGGCGTACGATAATGTCGATGACCTTCCAACGGTGTCAGACCGGACTGTCAGCGTCTCCGTGACCGATACGCTTGGCATTAGCAGTGCCTTAGCCAACATCACGGTCTCCGTCACCTCAATCAACGAAGCGCCCGCTTTTACCGGCGTGGATGCAACACCCACCTTTACGGAAGACGGCTCAGCGGTGGTTCTGGATGGCAATATGTCCATCGCGGATCCGGAGCTGGACACACTGAATAACTACGATGGTGCCACGCTAACGCTCTCCCGAGCCGGCGGTGCTAACACCAATGATAGTTTCGGTAGCAGCGGTACGCTATCGGCACTCACCGAAGGGCAAACCTTCCAGGTAGGCGCAACAACCATTGGTACAGTAACAACACATTCAGCCGGTCAGCTGAGTCTTGCCTTCAACACGAACGCAACCACCAGTTTGGTGAACGCGGCCCTGCAGCAAATTACCTATTCAAACGCCAGCAACATGCCGGCCTCCAGCGTCACGATTGATCTGCTGTTTGATGATGGCAACACGGGCGGCCAGGGGAGCGGGCCGAACCTGACAGACTCGGACGACAGCATCACTGTCGATATTGTTGTGGTCAATGATGCACCACAGATCTCCAGCGCGGGTGGGTTCGACCCCTTGTTCACAGCGGGTAACGCCGCCGTACGACTGTTCACGGGTACCGTTGTTGATCCCATAGAAGTCGGACAGACCATTGATGAAGTTGTTTTAACCGCAACCAATATCAGTGATTCAGGGAAAGAGTTCCTGGTCGTTGACGGCACAGACATCGATCTTACCGCCAATGGCAGTACCGCCGTTGGCTCTTACTCCGTGACTGTGACAACCGGCTCACCCACCCGCATTACGATTGATACCTCGGGCGGTAACAATACACCCAGCGAGATATCGAGCCTGATTAGCAACCTGGATTACCGCAATGATGCCGAGCCGTTAACAGTCGCGACCCGCGATTTTACGCTTACTTCTGTTACGGATGATGGCGGACAACTCAATGGCGGCAACGATACAGCCAACGGTCTCACGCTGACCTCCACAGTGACCACCACGAACAATACGGCACCTGAAATCACCAGCCACGGCGGTGCCAGCTTTATCTACATTGGGGCGAGCGAAAACCAGAGCGATGTCACTCAGGTGACGGCTACGGATGATGATGGAGACGATCTCACCTTTATGCTGAGCGGGGGTGCAGACCAGAGCCTCTTCGATATTGACCCCCTGACCGGTGAGCTGGCGTTCAAAAATCCGGTGGACTTCGAGTCCCCTTCTGATCAGGACGGCAACAACGAATATGAGGTTGAGGTAACGGTCAGCGATGGTCGGGGCGGCACAGATGTTATAGGGTTCATCGCGGTGGTCGCCGACCAAAACGATGCGCCACAAATCGCATCGCCTGCAAGCCCGGTGAGTATCTCCGAAAATACGCTAAACGTTCTGGTTGCAGATGTCTCTGATCAGGATGGCGATAACCTGACCTTTAGTATCAGCGGCGGCGATGATGCTGCGTTGTTTACCATAGATAGCAGCGGCAGCCTTCGATTTAAGCAGAGCCAGAATTTTGAACAACCCAGTGATGCAAACAACGACGGCCTCTATTCAGTTGAGTACACCGTAACAGACCCGGAAGGCGCATCTGACTCCCAATTTGTCACCGTCAGGGTGAGTGATGTGAATGAAGCGCCGACTATCATATCCCAGGGAGGGAGTGGCTCTGCGCAGGTATACCCTCAGGAGTTGGGCCGCTATGTAATGACCGTCGTCGGAGAGGATGAAGAAGGTGATGCGCTGAGCTACAGCATTAGCGGTGAAGACTCGGAGCTTTTCAATATATCGCCCGACACCGGCATTTTGTCTTTTAAAACGCCCCCTGATTTCGAGTCTCCGGCAGATGCCGACCACGATAACGCATACCACCTGACGAATACTGTTACGGATAGCTTCGGCCTCCAGGACAGTCAAAATGTGGTGGTTTATGTACAAAATAGGAATGAACAGCCTGCATTTGATGGCGAGTCAGTATTCAATGGGCCGGAAAATGAGACACCGGTCATTCTGTTAGCGGATCATGATCCGGATGGCGACGCCTTAACCTACCGCATTACCGGTGGCGAAGACGCAGACGCCTTTACTATCCACGGCGACGGCACCCTGAGCCTGAAAGATACGCCCGATTTTGAGTCACCCACCGATGCTAACGGCGACAACATCTACCGGGTTGAGGTCGAGGGGCGGGACAGTGGTGGCCTGTATTACCGTCAAAACCTCTCTTACACCGTTGCCGATATTGCAGAAGCCCCGGTGTTTATAACAGAGACATCGGTATTTCTCGTGACAGAGAACAGCACAACCGTTGGTATGATCGAAGCCCGCGACCCGGACCAAAACGGTGCGCTGACTTATCGGATTGCAGGTGGCGCCGACGGCTCACTGTTCCAGATGGATGTTGATGGCAATCTCTCATTTATAACACCCCCCGACTTTGAAAGCCCTCGAGATCAGGGCTCGGACAACGTGTACGCGGTCACCGTCATCGCAACGGATATTGATGGTGATGAAAGCGTACGCGACTTCACCGTCGAAGTGACTGACGTGGAAGAGTCAGAACCGGATATACCCGATGAAGCGGAGTGGGATACGCTGCCAGACGATGATGGCGATGGTATTCCCGAGCAGGTTGAAGACTTTGTTCCCAGCCCCCACGGCGGGTCTGATGGCGATGGCAACGGGGACGGTGTGCGTGACAAAGATCAGCGCAGCGTGGCGTCAACCCCCTTCCGTAACACGGATAAAGTGACTGAAAATCCGGACGCCCCTCATACTTTTATCACACTTGAAGTGAGCTCTGATGACAATTCAGATCCGACAACGGAGCGCGCCGCCATCCAGCAAACGGTACAACGGGACGCTCCAAACGATAAACCCGGCGATATTGATATGCCACTTGGCCTGATCGACTTCACCGTGACCAGCCGGAATGTGGGGCAGATGGAGTCGTTCAGCCTGTTCGTTGACAATGACATACGCTTGAACGGCTATTACAAGCAAAATGCCGAGGGCCAATGGGTTAATATCGCCAATAACATTGAGCATGTCGGCAACAAAATCCGCATCGATTTCAATATCCGTGACGGTGGCGAGTTCGATGAGGATGGCGAGGCCAACGGCGTTATTGTCGATCCGGGTGCACTGGGGTATCAGGCGCCCGCACCGGTAACGGCCGATGATCAGCTCGCGACGCTGTACATCACCTACTACGACCGAGCACCGGATGCAGAAGGATATGCGTACTGGAAGAACATGATGGAGCAGCATGGCTGGAGCTTGTATGACGTTTCTCGCGGCTTCGCGGAGCATCCCCGCTTCGCACAGGAGTACGCCGGGCAAAGTGATGAAGAGATTGCCGCCAAACTCTATATCAATACCTTCGGCATTGAAGGAGAGCAGGACGGGATTGACTTCTGGACTGAGCAGATCGGCCAGCGCCCGCTGCATGAAGTGATCGCGGATTTCAACGTCAGTGGTCTGAACCTGGACTTGACTGCGCTTTATGAACAGGGACAGCTAAGCGAAGAGGTCTATACACTGGCCTATCAACGCCAGAGCGTACTCAAGAACCTTATCAAGACCAGCATGGACTTCGTCGATATCTTCGGTGACGCCACCATCCCAGCCTCCCAGGCTGATCAGCTCAGCGGTGACCCCGCGTACAAGGCAGCTATTGCGGCGCTTGAGCAGGTCAGTCAGGATCCGGTCACGGCCTATGAGGCCAGGGACCAGATGCTTGCCTTGGTGGGAGCCGCTGACCCAATGCAGGGGCTGCTCGATCTCTGGATTACCTGACGTTTATCTGCCTCCCCCCGATAGCCTGCAGCTCCGAGGGCTGTCGGGGAATTCGAGTCGGGAGTTCGGGTTAGAGTAACATGTCTACGGAAATCCTTGCCAGATTCAGTGCGACCTCAATTTTTTCTGGCGTCACCGCTTGGGCAATGGCCTGGCCCTGGCTGATTGACTAGCTCCTGCATGGCGAAGAGGTATTCATCCCCGTGGACACTGGGTATATTGATGCTAAGTAAGAGCTGATTTGATCATAGGTGAGAAATGTCTGGAGTCGAAATGTTGCCCCTGAATGTCCAAGACGATGCTCAAGCAGCGGCTGTAGAGGGGCTTGAGATTGTTTCAGGCACAGACAATAACGATTTGATTGAGCTTTTCGGTGCAGCGTGGGTTTGGTCCGGTTCCGGTGATGATGATGTGTTGGGATCCAGCGGGGAGGACTGGGTTCGACTCACGGGGGTTGTGTCAGAATATTGGTGGCAGACCACGGTCAGTGGCGAAGTGGACATCCGCGACACGGTTACGGCCCGCGATGGGAGTAACAAGCTAACCAATATTGAATGGTTGCAGTTTGAAGATGCCCTGGTGGACCTTACCTTGGCTGAGTACGCCGCGCGGCTGGAGCCAAAGGATCTGCAACGCCTTTGTGAGCTGTATGTTGGCTTTTTTAATCGAATTCCTGAAGCCGCTGGCATTCGGTACTGGGTTGATGAGTTGCTGAAGGGTGCAACTCTGACAGAAGTGGCTGATCAGTTTTACGCCGCGGGCGTCTCTTTTGGTGTATATGCTGCTGATATGACAGATGCCGAATTTATCATTGAGGTGTATGCCAATGTCCTTGGGCGCACAGGGACAGACACCCCGACGGCACAAGAGGTCGGCTATTGGGAAAACTGGCTGCAGCAATCGGGTAACAGTAAAGGCAGCATGGTACTGACCATGCTGAATGACACCCACGAGCAATTTTCTGATGACCCTGAATGGGGCTTTGTGTCTGACCTGCTCAATAACAAGTTTGCTATGGCCAACCACTTTGCACTTGATGGGGGTATAACATACCGTGACCCTTTGCTGAACATTGCAGTAGGGCAGCAACTTGCGAATGCGATCACTCCGCAAGGGATTGAACAGGCAATAGCGGAACTCGGCCTGCCTACCCAGCCACCAATAACATCCGCGCCGGAGCCCCCTGTCAACACGGCACCTGTGTTGACGGGTGATGCCATTCTGGATCCTGTCATTGAGGATACCGTGCGCGTGATCAGTGCTAACGAACTGTTGGCGTTTGCCAGTGACAATGAGGGCGATGCGCTCAGTATTGTTGAGTTTAGCCTGAAGGATGTGGCGTCAGGTAAGTTGGAAGGTGGTCCCGATATTGGTTGGACGTTTACTCCGACGGAAAATCTAAATGGCACAGTGCAGTTCTCCATGACCATCTCTGATGGTGAGGAGAGCACGAGCGGTTTGGTTGATCTCGGCATAACGCCTGTTAATGATGCGCCTGTGATCTCGGCAGAACAGACGTTTGTATTACTTGAAGATGGGCGGTTGGAATTCTCAGTTGATGTGATCGATATTGATGATGATCAACTGAGCTTCTCATTTGCGCCACCCCGTCATGGCAGTCTTATGAAGCTGGTTGAAAGTGGGGGGTTTCGTTATGTGCCTTATCCCTCTTTTGTGGGTGAAGATAAGGCTCTGGTGCAGGTAAAAGATAGCGCGGGAGCCACTGATTTGCAGGAAGTTTTTTTCGTGATCGAGCCGCGTAATAATCTGCCTATTGCTGGCGATGACCTAGGCTCAACTGATGAAAACAGTATTCTGCAAGTCAGTGCGGCCAATGGACTGCTGAAGAATGATTTTGATGAAGATGGTGATCCTCTGACGATCAGTGCAGTACTTGGCAGTGCAGCCAACCTTAATACTGTTGTGCAAGGCTCAACCGGCGGGCGTTTTACGGTTAACTCAGATGGCAGCTACCGCTTTGATCCAGCCGGCGACTTCGCGTACTTGTTGTCTGGGCAGACATCTACCACACAGATTTCGTATGAGGTTGCTGATGGGCAGGGTGGGCGTGATACCGCGACTCTGAGTGTGACAGTTGAAGGTTTTCATGTAGACCAACCCAATAGCCCAGTGCCACCCACCGAGCCGGATGATGAGTCTGCAGATCCAGTTGGAGAACCATATAATATTGATTTTCGGTTTCTTGATAGTGGGGCGCAACAGTATGCTTCTTACTTCTGGGATGCCGCAACTAAACTTGAGTCTGTCATAACAGAGGGGTTGCCTGATATCAGCTATCTCGGTCAAAGTATTGATGATCTACTGATAGAGGTGTCCGTCGAGCCTATTGACGGTGAGTATGGTGTATTGGGAAGTGCCGGCCCGGACTTCTGGCGGCCAGGCACATACTTACCCTATTTGGGTGGCATGCGCTTTGATAGTGAGGATATGGCTTGGATGTCTGCAGATGGCATTCTTGACGATGTGATTGTGCATGAAATGCTGCACGTTTTGGGTATTGGTACGCTTTGGGATTTTGCAGGGCTTGTCAGTGGCAATCAATATATCGGTGTTAATGCGCTCAATGAGTATAAAACTCTTTCAGGTGACATGGCTGCCACGGGAATTCTTCTCACCACCGGAGTAGGCCCTGGTTCTGATTATTCACACTGGGACGAAGATACCTTTGATAATGAGTTGATGACCCCCTTCATTAACAGCGGGAGTAACCCCTTGAGCCGCATTACAGTGGGTGCATTAGAGGATCTAGGCTATTCAGTCAACTATGCACAAGCGGATGCTTATTCGCCTCCGGCCCTTGTGGCTCTGGGCTTGTCAGGGTCAAATTCTGACTTGGCAGACGGCTATAATCTGCTGATGGTTTAGTAACTTGGCCAAGGTCGTATTGTGCAAAGGGTTATGTATGGCAAATTATCTTGAGGAGTACTAATGACCATTGAGTGGAAAGTTGTCTCTGTATCCGAACACCGAAACAGCTGTTACACGCCTAGAGCGGGTTATCGCCATGCTGCATCCAGTGTGGTTGCTCCGCTCTTGGTTGCAGAGCTCGATAACGCGCTGAGCCACTTTGTCATTGCGTTTGCGCGGTTGAAGGAACAGGTTGTGCCGGTTGCAGTATTAGGTCTTGAAGAAAACCAGAACCTATACTTGAACGCGGATGGTAAATGGTTGGGACTGTATGTCCCGGCCTGTTTTCGCAGTGAGCCTTTTAAACTGCTGCAAACGGCTGATGAGCAGAAGGTATTGGGTATTCGTACCGATGCGCTTGTAACAAATGGACAGCCTCTGTTTACAGCATCGGGTGAGTTGGCGGTTAAAGATGTGCTCAATTTTCTCGCCAGCTGTGAATCTAACAGGGCGGCGACACATCAGGCTGCGACTCTACTGGACCAAGCGGGTGTGCTTGAGCCTATGGTGTTGAAGGTGCCAGTGCCTGGTAGCCCTCAACGCGTGATGAACGGCTTGTATAAAGTGAACGAGGCCGCTCTTAATGGGCTGGATGCTCACTCATTTGCTGAGTTGCAGGGTGATTCCTTGAAGCTTGCATACGCACAGGTTTTTTCGATGTCGCAGGTAAGTCAACTTACTAATCGTCTGCTACATCACTCAAAGAACCAGCCTTTGGAGTCTGTTGATGTGGAAAGCATGTTCTCTCAAAATAACGACACATTGAAGTTTGATTTTTGACGAGGCTTATGGGTCATTAAGAAACGTTTGCATACCTTCGAGTATGGTAATGCGCTTGCCATCCACTGCAATGAGTGAGCGATCGTGTAGTTCTTTGAGGGCCTTTCCGGCCATTTCACGTGAGCAACCCACCATGCGGGCAAGTTCTTGGCGGGTGCATCGCATTTCGGTAGCACCTTCCTGCCGCGATTGTTGAAGTAACCGAATCAGGGTACGGGCCAGCCTGCGTGTGATGTCATAAAAAGCGAAGTCGGCATTACGGTCGGTGGTGAGCATCAGGCGTTGCACCAGCTGTCTTCCAATCCCATACAACAGTTCCGAATGCTGATGCGCTAGCTGGTGGAATTGACTATAAGGGATGGCGGAAACTTCTGTTTTCTCGCGTGCACGAACCCAGGCTGTACGTGGGGCATTTTCTAAAAACAGCCCGCTCTCACCAAAAAAATGCCCGCGATCCAGGTACGCGACGATCAGGTCTCGCCCTTCGTTACTTTCTATGGTGACGGACACAGAGCCTCTGATGATGTAGAAGAGCGTGTCGCCCGCTTCTCCCGCTCTGATAATGACGTCATCCTTGTTGTAGTGCCGGCGAATGGAGTTCGTGACCAAAAGATACTCGGTTTTCTGGTCAAGAAAGACACTTTGATTAACAACCTTGTTCAAATTGCCTCCACAAAGCAAGTGGTTGCCCCACATCGGTAACAGGCCGTATAAAAGCAAATACAGACCTTCGATCAGGATGGTACACCCTTCTCTAATGAACAAGAAGGGGTGCTTAGAATCAGCGGTTGAGAGATCCCCTTTAATTGTTGTGTCATGAAGGGCTGTACCGGTAAATGTGAGGGTAGTGATGCAACGGTATTTGGACCTAGTAATATAGGCACTTTGTATTCACTGGCGGCAGACTGAATGCGGGCCGCTGTGTTGACTGTTGTACCCAGTGCAGTATATGCACGCCGCTGTTGTGCTCCCAGATTGCCAACGACAGCGGTACCCGACTCAATGCCTATGCATATAGTGACAGGAGGAAGTCCACACGAGATGAGTTGAGGGTGAAGTGTTTTCAGGCGCGTTTGCATGGTCAGTGCGCATTTGAGTGCCAGCTCTGCATGGTTGTCTTGGGTCAGTGGTGCCCCCCAGAAGGCCATGACAGCGTCACCCATATATTTGTCCAGAGTACCCCGATGACGGTGAATTTCTTCGGTTAATTCGGTGAATAGCAAGTTTGTCAGTTGAACGAGTTGTTCGGGCTTCATGCGTTCAGATAGGGTGGTAAACCCTTGTATGTCAGCAAACAGTACACTGATTTCAGCACGTTGTGCGTCCAGTTGCTTCAGCTTTTGTCCACTCTGGCTAAGTTGCTCGATTACGACAGGAGGTACATAACTGGCAAAGGCTTGTTGCAACTGTCGGCGTGAAGTTTGGCTCTGACGTAGTTGCAGCCCCACCATGCTCAATATTGCCCATGCCAGGGTGGCCAAACTTGGTACTGGGTCCAGCCAAGTATTGCTGAACCAGAAGTTTAGCTGAACGGGTATGGGGGTTAGTGTCAGGCTCAGTGACATTATTTTTTGTATGTGTGTTTGGCTGATACCCCAGAAAAATATGCCGATCAGGCTAATTAGCCAGAATGCTGTGTATATGGCCTGTCGGTGAGTGGCTTGACGCAGGCTGTAGTTGTCCAGCCATGATGAGATGATATTGGCGTGCACCAGAATGCCGGGCATGCGTGCGGCAACCGGGGTGCTGATAATATCACCCAGTCCGGTTGCAGAAGAGCCAATCAGTACCAGGCTGCCTGGCAAAATGTGTTGTCGCCCCGATAATAGATCCGCGGCTGAGATATGCGGGAATGTGGTGCCGGGTTGATAAGGAATCAGTAGCTCCAAAGCTGGCGTGAGTGGCTGGCATAGCCCGCTGATGCAAAGTTCATTAGTGTCTTTGTTGTGATTGGCTTGGCTTGCTGTCAGTTTCTCCAGCAGGCTGACGGCCATAGCGGAGTAACAGGTAGTTGCTTGGCATATGATGGGGGGCAGACGTCTGATAACGCCATCAATATCATGAATAGGCATGATATGGGCAACATTGTGAGGGCTAAGGCTTGGTGCGATATCGATTTGACTGCTGGCTGTTGGCCATATCTCCCGTTGTTGGGCATTTGTCGTGCTCAGGTTGAAGCTGGTGGCGGCAATAACTAGGGGGTCTTGCAGCCAGCGGTTGAGCCGTGCGTCACCTGCAGTGGTGCCTGGCTCGGGCAAAAGTACGTCCAGACCAATCGCGGCTGGGTCCTGGTTAAGTGTTTTTTCGAGCAGGTGGGCCAGTTGTTCACGCGGCCAGGGCCAGCGACCGATTGTAGAAAGGCTGTTTTCATCAATATCGATAATTTGGATGCGGGGGTCTTGCGCGGCGGCTGTGTCGGGTAACCACATGTCATACAGTACGAGCTCTGCACGTTGCAGCAGTGCTGACCCCGTGCCAAGTAGCACCAGTGCAAACATCATAACTCCACTAAAAAGGCAATACAGCGATAGATGTCTCAGCATGGGGGGCTGTGCATGGGGGCGGGGCTCCGGTGTAGTGATCATATTGCCTGACAGATTGGGCTTCAAGGTGTGTTCTAGTGTATCCTATGACGCATTTTTTCATAGTGTTGGCCTGCCACAAAAGCAAAGGGACTCACACAATGCGGCAAAACTCGATTTCGGAGTTGTTCAGGTTCAGGCACTTTATTATGCGTTCGATGCGGCGTGAGCTGGCCAGCCGTTTCAGTCGCAGCCGGTTGGGTGGGCTCTGGATGCTGTTTCACCCCCTGGCGCAAGCGGCGATTTATGCTTTCATTCTATCTTCGGTCATGACTATGCGCCTTCCCGGCATCGATAGTCGTTTCGGTTATGCCATTTATTTGCTGGCCGGGATGCTGTGCTGGACGCTGTTCGCTGAGGTGGTTACGCGCTGTATGACCGTGTTTATTGATAATGCAGGTGTGATCAAGAAAATGGATTTCCCGCATTTGGCATTGCCTTTGATTGCCCTGGGTGTGGCGGGTGCAGGCTATCTGATGCTGCTTGCTGCAACGCTGCTTATTTATGCTCTGCTTGGCCACTATGCCTGGGCGCAACTGCTCTGGCTGCTGCCGATCACGGTGTTAACGTTGATGGTGGCAGGTGGGCTTGGTTTGTTGATCGGGGTGGTCAATGTGTTTATGCGTGATATCGGGCAGTTGATGACTATTTTTATCCAGTTGCTGTTCTGGTTTACCCCCGTGATTTATCACGTCGAGATTTTGCCTCAATTACTGCAGTCTTTGGTTCAGCTAAGCCCTGTCTTTCATCTAGTTGAGATGTATCACGCGGTGCTGGTGTATGCAGAGCCACCGGCCTTGTCTGGCATATTGATAGCGGTGGGGTATGCCGTTGTCTTGGTAGGGCTGGCAGTGTTTGTGTATACGCGTGCAGCCAATGATATTGCGGATGTGGTGTGAATGATGAGTCAGCCAGTTCTGCGTGTTGAGGGGGTGGGTAAGTGCTATCGGGACTATGGCTCTGAATGGCGTCGTGTGGTGTCGTGGTTTAACAAGGGTGTAAGGCCGCGGCAAGAAGTGTGGACGGTTCGTGATATCAGCTTCGAGATTGGGCGCGGCGAGGCAATCGGTATCGTTGGCCATAACGGCGCGGGCAAGAGTACTTTGCTGAAAATAATCACAGGTACGCTTGCGCCTTCAACTGGTCAGGTACACTGCCAGGGCCGAGTGGCTGCGATTCTTGAGCTGGGCATGGGGTTTCATCCTGACTTCACCGGTCGTGAAAATGTTTATCACTCTGCGGGCATGATGGGGTTTAGTAAAGAGCAGGTTGCCTCTGTCATTGACGAAGTCGAGGCCTTCGCGGAAGTGGGTGACTATTTTGATCAGCAGGTTCGTACCTATTCAAGTGGGATGCATGTGCGTGTAGCCTTCGCCGTAGCAACGGCGTTTCAGCCTGAAATATTGATTGTAGATGAGGCGCTTTCGGTCGGTGATGCGTATTTTCAGCACAAGAGTTTTGCACGTATTCGGGAGTTTCTTGAAAAGGGGACTTCGCTGATTCTGGTATCGCACGACAACTCAGCCATTATGAGTTTGTGCAACCGAGCGCTGTTGATGGAAAAGGGTCAGTTGTTGGCATCAGGTGATCCTGAAAACGTGATCAACGTGTATGCGGCGCGTACGGCCGAGCATGAGCGAGAGGTGGGGGTGGATCACGCAGCAGGCTCTCAAGTAAAACAGGCTGTGCGCTCAGGTAATGGCAGGGCAGTGATCGAAAGTTGGCGGTTAGTGGATGCTGATACGGGGCTGTCGCGTGAGCATTTTATGGTTGGCCAAAAGGCCAGCCTTGTTGTGGAGTGTTCTGTCCACGCGAATATGCAGGCAGTGGGGCTCGGATTCATGATACGCGACCGTTATGGCCTGCCTGTTTATGGGACCAACAGTTTTTTGCAAGGTGCCCAGGCAGATCAGGTACAGCATGGTCAACAATGGGTGTTCAAGGCTGATATACCGCTTCAACTGGGCAAGGGGAACTATTCCATTACGATTGCGTTGGAAGATGCTGCGCATCAGCGCCTTGACTGGATTGATCTGGCGATTATGTTCGAGGTTGCTCAGCCTGGTGTAGAACGCTTTATCGGTACGGCATGTTTGCCTGCTGTTATGTCATGTGATGTTAATAATGTACAGGATGAGGGGCAAAAGGCATGAGATTGCCAACATGGTTTGTGAAAGTGGCAAAGCCTATATATAAGCGTGTGCAGCGTGTGCCGGTTGTAGGGGCGGTGGTGCAGAAGATGGCTCATCACGTCCTGAGTCGGAAAGGTTTTGCTATGCCTCGGTTTGTATCGGGAAGTGTACGCGAGCAAGAAGTGCTTGCAGAGCGCTTGCGGCAGTACTCTCTGATTATTCAGGGGGTGGACCAAGCCAATCGGTTCTTGTTTCAGCGATTGCTTGATTTGGAAAGTAGGGTTCAGCGGGAGCACAAGGTTGCCCAAGATGCACGCGAGCGTGTTGAAAAGGTTGCCCAAGATGCACGTGAGCGCGTTGAATTTGTCCGTGATGAAGTGATGTTCGAGTTAAGAAAAGAGTTGCAGTTGAGTCCTCCTGTCGGCTCGGGTAGTGTGTCCGGGCCTGCTGTGGTCGAGCCAAAACTCATCAAAAAAGGTGCGCTGGAGCAAAGGCCGCTGCGACTGAATATTGGGTGTGGGCACATGCCGCATCAAGAGTATGTCAATGTTGATAGTCGTGAATTACCGGGGGTCGATCTTGTAGCAGATGCAACCGCACTGCCAATAGATTCCGGGACCGTGGATGAAATTTTCGCTTCACATCTTGTTGAACATTTCCCCCTGCGTTATTTAAAAGATGTGTTGTTGCCGTATTGGTATGTGATGTTGGTCCCCGGTGGTATTTTGCGCCTGATTCTGCCAGATGCGGAAGGAATGCTGAAAGCACACGCAGAGGGTGAAATGAGTTTTGATGATCTGGCGTTGGTTATGTTCGGTAAGCAGGACTATGACGGCGATTTTCACTTTGCCATGTTTACACCCGATTCAATAAAGCAACTTTTGGAATGTGTTGGTTTTGCGTCAGTCGAGCTGATCGCTCAAAACCGGACCAATGGATTGTGCCGTGAAATGGAGCTGCGTGCTATTCGTGGGGAGGCTGCATGAAGGTTTCACTGGTCATTTGCAGTTATAACCGCATGCATACATTACCTCGAACACTGGAAGCGGTCAGCCTGCTGCGCTATCCCGAGCTTGAAGTTATAGTGGTCGATGGCCCCAGTACGGATGGAACGGAGGAGTACATTTTACGGGAGTGGTCGGGTCGGGTGCGCTTATTGAAGTGTCCAGTCGCTAATCTTTCAGTCTCTCGTAATATTGGGATAGTGGGGGCTTGTGGCGATATAGTGGCATTTACCGATGATGATGGTTTGCCAGAGCCTGATTGGCTCGACTTGATTGTACCCTGCTATCAGGATCCCAGAGTCGGTGCTGTTGGAGGTTTTGTACGAGACCACACAGGCGTGGACTTTCAGGCACGATTTATAACATCCGATCGCCATGGGTGGTCGAATGAGCAGATTGCATCCGATATAGAGGTGCCGCCTTCGATGCCTGGAGCATTCACATTCCCTCGTTTAATTGGTGTGAATTCGACTTTCCGTCGTAGTGTTTTACTTGAAATCGGGGGGTTTGATGAACATTATGCGTATTTTTATGACGAGGTTGATGTTGCAATCCGTCTAACGGATGCCGGCTACAAAGTCGTATTTTGCCCTGAAGCGGAAGTCCATCACAAATATGCGATGAGTCATATACGTACAGAGAAAGGCATACCGAAAACCTGGTTCCAAATTGGCCGTAGTACCTCTTATTTTTGTCTTAAGAATGCGCCTCAGGGTCAAACCCTGGATGACACCCTGCATGTGGTGCAGAAACATAGGGAAAAATTTACTGCTGATACCTATTGGGCGGCCTCAAGTGCGTGTTTGTCGGATGCAGACGTTGCAGCATTGCTGCAGACGCTTGATGACGGTATCGATCAAGGTGTTCGAGATGCTTATTCCTATCCTGGAAGGCGGTTGTTGGCTCCCGCCGCAAGTACAGACCAGTGGCTGCAAATGCCGCGCGCTTGCGATGCTGCTGAGCGGCAGCGGTTTGCGTTTGTAACCGACCTGTATCCACCACGAAATTGTGGCGGTGTGGCTGTATTCATGCATGAATTGGCTGTTGAACTTGCTGGCCAGGGGCATGAAGTGACAGTCATTACCTTCGGGGAACCCGGGCGCAAGCATACAGTTGATTTCGAGGAAGGTGTATGGGTACACCGGATTCAGCCGGATGCAGTTGATGGGTTGGATGTGCAGGTACCCAATATGCCGCTTGGCATGAATCTGGCAGCGCAAGCAGTCCTGAATGAACTTGATCGTGTAAACCTGCGTCGCCGGTTTACCTGGGTGCTGGGTACTTTGTGGGACTTGCATACGGCAGCGGCCATCGCATCAGGTCGTTATAAAGTGGCTTTGTATTTGGTAACCAGCTACAAGCTTATGCTTGATACCAAGCCTGAATGGAAGTCAGGTGATCATTTCTATGAAAGTCATGTGGCGCCTATGGTTGCGTGTGAGCGCTGGGCTTTGGAAAATGCCGATCAAATTATCAGTAGCACCCAAGGTGTTAAACAAGACTGTGAACAGGCTTATGGTGTTAATCTTGAGCACGCAGGAGTTCTTCCCTTTGGCCTGAAAAATATGGGGTGTGCTGAAAAAGAGCAATGCTCTGGTAACCAAAGGTTGCTGTTCGTTGGTCGTTTTGAGCGACGTAAAGGAATAGATTTATTACTCGAAGTCCTGCCAGAATTAATGACTCGGTACCCGGAGTTACAGGTAAGTCTTGTTGGTGACAATAGTATTACCGTTGATAACGGTGTGAACCTCTGGGAAGCGTTCTGCGCAAAGCACTCGTCGTGTGTCTGGTTCGATCGAATAAGAGCAGAAGGCATCGCCTCAGATGAAGATCTACTGCGCTTTTATGCCGATTGTGATGTGTTTGTCGCACCGAGCCGCTACGAAAGCTTTGGTTTGATTTATCTTGAGGCGATGCGGTTTTCAAAGCCATGTGTTGGCTTTGCTGTTGGTGGGGTTCCCGAAGTTGTTATCAATGGTGAAACAGGGCTTTTGCCTGAGGCGGTTTCAGCTGAAGCTCTCAAAGATGCTTTAGTGAGTCTCTTGGGTGATGGTGATTTGAGAGCGCGAATGGGAAAAAACGGTCGTGAGCGTTTTGAATCCTTTTTCACAGTCGAGCGTTTTGCTAATGAATTTTTAGGGCAGCTCTGCTGAGTTAATAGCAGTGTTATGGGTGCCCAGAGTGTCAGAATACGGGATTAATTAATGTCTAAAATAGCTCTTGTTACAGGTATTACAGGGCAAGATGGAGCTTACCTTGCGCAGCTTCTGTTACATAAGGGGTACGAGGTATTTGGCCTATTGCCGCGCCGTAGCACCTCGGATGTTAATCTGAGCCGTTTAGAGTGGCTGGGTATCAGAAATGATGTGCACTTTGTTGACGGCGACCTGGGTGATTTATCCAGCCTTGCGCGTGCGCTACAGCAGGTGCAACCGGATGAGGTTTATAATCTAGGCGCACAGTCTTTTGTGAAAACCTCATGGGATCAACCGCTGTTGACCGGCCAGGTGACTGGCATTGGTGCCGTCAATGTGTTGGAGGCTATTCGTCTTGTTAAGCCTGAAGCGCGTTTTTATCAAGCATCTACTTCAGAGATGTACGGGCTGATTCAGGAGCCGATGCAAAGCGAGTCCACACCATTTTATCCACGCTCGCCCTATGCCGCAGCCAAGCTTTATGCGCATTGGATGACGGTTAATTACCGTGAAAGCTTCAATATGTATGCGTGCAGCGGGATTCTGTTTAACCATGAGTCACCTCTTCGCGGTCTTGAGTTTGTAACCCGTAAAGTCACGGACGGTGTAGCGCGTATAAAAATTGGTTTACAGCAGGAGCTACGCCTTGGGAATATCGATGCCAAGCGTGACTGGGGACATGCACGTGATTACGTCAAGGCCATGTGGCTGATGCTGCAGCAGGATGAAGCCGAAGACTTTGTGATTGCTACGGGGCGTACAACTACTGTTCGTGATATGTGTCGCATTGCCTTTGAAGCAGCGGATCTTAATATGAATGATCATTTGGTGATTGATCCCACGTTTTTCAGGCCAGCCGAGGTTGAGGTGTTGTTGGGTAACCCCGCTAAAGCAGAAGCAAAACTGGGGTGGAAGCCAGAGGTGTCGCTTGAAGAGATGATTCAGGAGATGTTGGCAGCTGATTTGGCGCGGCTGACCGAAACAAAATGAGCTGCTCAGGTATAAACCCGATAAAGCGTATCCTGGTGACGGGAGGCAGTGGTTTTGTAGGTCGTTACTTGTTACCCGTGTTGCTGGATGATTTTCCGGGTGCCGAGGTACATGCGACCAGTCAAACGCCAGTTGTTGATGAGAAAGGTATCTTGTGGCGTCAACTGGATATATGTGACGCAAATGCAGTTGAGGCATTAGTTGCGGATGTTCAGCCGGATGTGGTGATTCATCTTGCCGCACAGTCTAATGTGGCGCTGAGTTTTAGTCAGCCTTCGAGCACATGGGATATCAACTTGCATGGCTCTTTGAACATACAGCGTGCGTTGGCTAAAGTCGGGCGAGGTTTGTTGATGCAGGTAGGGTCTGCTGATATGTATGGTGCCTCTTTTCGACTGGGTGAAGTTGATGAAAATACAATTCTGCAACCTTTGAATCCTTATGCGGCCAGTAAGGCGGCAGCTGATCTGGCTGCGTATACGCTTTCACAGACATCCAATGTTCATGTTATTCGTTGTCGACCGTTCAATCATACGGGCGCAGGACAAAGCAGCGTATTTGTTGTTTCCAGTTTTGCTCAGCAAATTGCAGAGGCGGAAAAAGGTTTGAGAGAGCCTGTGATAAGAGTAGGTGATTTAACAGCTGAAAGAGATTTTCTGCATGTTTCAGACGTGGTGGCTGCTTATAGTGCATTGATAAAAAATCATAAAAATATTGAAACAGGTAGTGCGATTAATATTTGCTCCGGTGAGCCGGTTGCCATATCAGTTATACTTGATGAGCTTGTTAGGCTTTCTCGGATATCTTTGGATGTCGTCCTTGATACCGAGCGCCTGCGTAAAAGTGACATTCCGTGTGTGCAAGGCGGTGCCGATAGGTTGAAGTCGGTAACGGGCTGGTCAAGAAAAGTAGAGCGTGTGTGGATGCTTTCTTCGGTGCTTGATTATTGGCGTGACTATTATGCAGCCAATCCAGAGATAAGCTTGTGAGTGTTAACGTTGGTGTTAGTTTTAGTTCACTGAGTACCGGCCGGCATCGTGATGGAATTGCTGCATATACCGCGAATTTGGCTCAGGCGTTAGAGCCTTATGTGAAGGTTAAGCCCTGTTTGTTTTCCGGTGAGTATTTAAGGCATAAGCAAAAGGCGGATTGCTATGGATACTCCTTTAAGCTACATGTGATACGTTCACAATGCGGTCTGGATAGCTATTCGGAATGTGAACAAGCTAAGATTGATATCTTTCATTCAACTGATCATAGAATACCCCGCTTGACTAAAGTACCTAGTGTGGCGTCTATTTTTGATGCGATTCCTTTCGTGCGTCCTGAATGGACGCGCCCTGAATGGCGTAAGCTGAAAAACTGTCTTATGCGCCGCAGTGCGGAATGGCCACAGCGTGTGATCTGCGCCTCGGAATTTGCTGCGTACGAAGTGGAAAAATATTGGCGAGTCAGGGGGAGCAAAATACGTATTGTCCCCTTAGCTGTTGACCGGGGGCGCTTTGAAATATCTAATGCTGAGGTTCAATCTGTTCGAGAAGGATTTGGCCTACCGGAACGTTATGTTTTATTTGTTGGTACATTGCAGCCACGTAAGAACCTGAGACGGTTGATAATGGCACATAGAAAATTGCCTGCGGATATGCGGTACGAGTATCCGTTAGTCGTAGTGGGAGGCGATGGTTGGTTGTCAGTTAAAGACCTCTCATTTATTACTGATGATCAATGTATTAAGAGATTGGGGTATGTCCCTGACCAGAAGCTTGATGCTTTATATAAAAGTGCTCAAGTTTTGGTAATACCTTCCTTGCATGAAGGCTTTGGATTGCCTGTTCTAGAAGGTTTTGCTGCTCAAATACCGGTAATATGCTCTGCAACCACTTCGTTAGGTGAAATTTCACAGGGTGCGGCGATTCACTTTGACCCTCTTTCAGTAGATGAAATTTATGAGGCGCTGAAACATGTTCTTGATGATGAGGCTGTGCGCGTAAAGTCTGTAAGTGAGGGGCGTAAACTACTTAAACAGTATAGTTGGGACAAAACAGCGCGTGAAACAATAAGAGTGTATGATGAAGTGCTTTGAATTTATGAGGGCATACAACGCCCATAAATGTCGGTGAACCGCACAATGTCATCTTCACCCAGGTAGTTGCCCGACTGCACCTCTATGACTTCAAGCGGAATCCTGCCAGGGTTGCTCAAACGGTGCTTTACGCCGACAGGGATATAAGTCGACTGGTTTTCGCCGAGGATCATTTCTTTATCACCACACACGACTTGGGCGGTGCCGGATACCACGATCCAGTGTTCGGCACGGTGGTAGTGAAGTTGCAGTGAAAGCTGTTCGCCAGGCTGGACGGTGATGCGCTTGACCTGGTAACGGTGGCCAATATCAATGGTGTCAAACTCGCCCCAGGGGCGCAGGATATGAGTGTGGTCAGCATATTCACGTCGTGCATTCGACTTGAGTTGTGAAACTACATCCTTGACCTGCTGGCAATGGCCTTTAGCGGCTACCAGAACAGCATCTTTGGTTTCTACAATAATACAGTCCTGCATGCCGAGAGCTGCCACGTAGCGATGGTGTGCATGGACCAGACTGTTATGGCTGTCGATAAGACAGGTGTCGCCAGTGCTGTGGTTGCCATTTTGGTCTTTCTTACTGATTTCCCACAGTGATTGCCAGCTGCCGATATCACTCCAGCCGGCATCCAGCGGGATGACACAGCCTTTGTCCGTGTGTTCCATGACCGCATAGTCAATTGAGTCGTCAGGACAGGCAGTAAAGGCTGAAGGATCAGGGCGGATGAAGTCAGGATCGGACTGACCATCACTTATGGAACGCTGGCAATGCAGCAGTATATCAGGTGCATATTTTTCCAACTCCTCGAGAAATACCGATGCACGCATCATGAACATGCCGCTGTTCCAGAGATATTGTCCGCTGTTGACGTACTCGGTGGCGGTGTGATAGTCAGGCTTCTCGGCGAAACGCTCAATCTGCCAGGCACCTGCTGTCAGAGGTGTGCCCTTTCCGATATAGCCGTATCCGGTTTCAGGGCGGCTGGGTACAATGCCGAAGGTTACCAGCTTGCCCTGCGTTGCCAACGTGTGGCCTGTGTTCAGTGCTGCCAGCAATGCATCGGGGCGCTCAAAGTGATGATCGGCCGCCAGAATCAACATGATGGGATCATCTTGTCGAGCCAGAGTTAATGCGGCCAAAGCCACGGCCGGTGCCGTATTGCGTGCGGCAGGTTCCAGAATGATGCGCCCGGCGGTGTTAAGCTCACGAAGCTGCTCGGCGATCTGAAAACGGTGTGCTTCATTGCTGACGATCACAGGGGTATGGTGTTCAACTGGCGACAGTCGTTCAAGGGTGCCCTGCAACAGGGTTCGACCACTGTTATCAAGGTCGAGAAATTGCTTTGGTGTATTCTGACGTGACAGTGGCCAGAGTCGGCTTCCGCTGCCCCCTGCCATGATGACCGGTGTGAACATGCTGCTTCCTGAGTTTTGAATGACTAGCTGCGGGAACGAATTATCAGGGATGCGCGAGCCTTAGTCTACCAAGCCGGCAAAAACAAAAAGGATCGCGGGTTGCCAGGGCAACGTTGTACCTTCAAACTGCAAGCAACAGTATGTTTACAGGGCTGAACATCAGGTGAAGATACAAGTTCTGGGCTGCAGCGGCGGGCTTGGACCCAGGGGGAAAACCACTTCATTTTTGGTTGACGAAGTGCTGCTTATAGACGCCGGAAGTGGATTGGATCAGTTAAGTGTGGAGCAGATGCTGCGTATTGAAAATGTGTTGATTACGCATGCTCATATTGACCATATTTTGGGTCTGCCGTTGATGCTGGGCACTATTTATGAGGTGCATCGTCAACCGGTAAAGGTGTTTGCCATACCCGAGGTGTTGGAGGCATTGCGCCAGCATGTATTCAATTGGACCATCTGGCCTGACTTCAGCTGTTTGCCGAAAGACCAGCCGATCCTCGAATTTCATGCCGTTGTGTTGGGCAATGAGTACAGGGTAGGGGAGTACCAAGTGGCTCCGTTGCCGGCAGTGCACCCAACCCCCGCAGTTGGTTTCTGGATTGAGGGTCATGAGGGGGGCAGTTTTGCCTTTACTGGTGACTCCAGCTTTTATCTCCCTTTTTGGCAACAGGTTAACGTTCTGCGTCCTCAGTTGGTTATCGCGGATGTATCCTTTACTGCGGGCTCGACTGACCTTGCGGCTGACAGTGGTCACATGACGGCTGATCAGCTTAATCAGGTGTTTGCTGCACTTGATTATGAGCCGGTGATCAGGGCAACCCACTTCAAGGTTGGCCAGGAAGAGCGGTTGACTCAAAGCGTTACTCAGGCAGGCAACCTTGGCTCGGTGGCATGGGTGCGGCCGTTACGCCAAGGTGAGGTGTATCATGTGGAGGCTACAGGGCTGCGCTGCATCGCCCCGAGGGGGTGTTGACCTGCGGGGGGGTGTGTTAGTATGCCCGCCTGTTAAATTTCGCGTTATCAGGGTTGGTTGGCCCCAGTGGGTTGAAATCAGCCAGGGTCATACATATTGATTGCGGACATATACTGTCTGATCCCCCTTTGGAGTTTTCCATGGAGAAAAAGCGTACTGATCTGGAAGCGGTGCTACATAACTGCCGTTCCAGTTTCTTTAGCGTTGGCCTGTTCAGCATGTTCATCAACCTGTTGATGCTGGTGCCGGCCTTCTACATGCTGCAGGTCTATGACCGCGTAGTGACCAGTGGCAGCGTGCCAACGCTGGTGATGTTAACGCTGGTGATGCTGTTGTTGATGGTCACCATGGGGGGGCTTGAATGGGTACGTTCGCGGATTATGGTGCGTGTCAGTACCAAGATGGATACGCTTTTGGGGCACCGTCTCTATGATGCCAGCTTCAAGCAGGCACTGCAGACCGGCGGTATGCAGGCCAACGCTCAGCCATTGAATGATTTGACCGGGTTGCGTCAGTTCCTGACCGGCAATGGTCTGTTTGCGTTCTTCGATGCCCCCTGGGTGCCCATCTATATCGCTATCATGTTTATGTTCCACCCCTGGTTTGGTGTGGTCGCGATCATCAGTGTCATTATTCTAGCGACCCTGGCGGTTATCAACGAGAAAGTAACCGGCAAGATGCTGGCTGAAGCCAACAAAGAGAATATGGGCGCGACCCAGTACACCAACAAGAACTTGCGCAATGCGGAAGTGGTTGAGTCTATGGGGATGCTGGCCCGCATTCGGGATCGCTGGCAGGAAAAGAACCGCAAGGTGTTGGCGTTGCAGGGCATTGCCAGTGATCGGGCGGGGATACTCACATCCATGTCCAAGACAATCCGGCTGATTGTGCAGTCGCTTGTACTGGGTTTGGGGGCCTACTTGGCGATTCAGCAGGAAATCTCCCCCGGGCTGATGATCGCAGGGTCTATCCTGCTTGGTCGTGCATTGGCACCCATTGATCAGATGATCGGTGTATGGAAGCAGTTTGTCAGTGCACGCTCGCAGTATCAGCGCCTGAATGAGATTCTGACACATGTGGCTGAAGAACCTGAGCGCATGTCACTGCCTGAACCTAAAGGGATTGTCAGCGCCGAAAACGTCATGGTGGCGCCACCAGGCAGTCGCACACCTGTAGTCAAGGGTGTGACCTTCGCTGTTGAACCTGGCGATATGATTGGGATAGTCGGACCCAGTGCTGCAGGCAAATCGACACTCGCGAGAGCTATATTGGGTATCTGGCCCACTATTGGCGGCAAAATGCGACTGGATGGGGCGGATATCTTTAACTGGAAACGGGAAGAGTTGGGCCCTCATATCGGCTACCTGCCACAGGACATTGAGCTGTTTGAAGGCAGCATCAGTGAAAACATTGCCCGTTTTGGTGAAGTGGACTCACAAGAAGTTGTGCGTGCAGCCAAAATGGCTGGTGTACATGAGATGATTCTGCGCTTGCCGGAAGGTTATGACACAGTAATCGGTGCTACTGGTGGCGCCTTGTCAGGTGGTCAGCGTCAGCGTATTGGTCTGGCGCGTGCCATTTACGGATATCCCAAGTTGATTGTCCTGGACGAACCCAACTCCAATCTTGATGACCAGGGCGAAGCGGCACTTGCAGTGGCGTTGCAGAACCTGAAGGAAACCGGCGCGACGGTGTTTATCATCACGCATCGCTCCAGTGTGCTGTCACAGGTGCAGAAGTTGATGGTGATGAAAGAAGGGGCGCTGGCCATGTTCGGTCCGCGGGATCAGGTGCTGGCTGAGCTTAGCAAGGCTTCACGCGCTGCTGCACCAGCTGTCAATCGGCCGGCCTGAGGGAAAGTGAAATGAGTAACGATGCACTGAAAGCCATTCGTGAAGGCCAGTTCGAGCTGGATGTTTCCGACAAGGTGCCGCGCCTGATAGGGTTGTTAATTCTGTTTGTGACGTTTGGCATGTTTGGCACCTGGGCGGCGGTGGCCCCTCTTGACAGCGCGGCCTTGGCACCTGGTGTCGTCACCGTAAAAACGTACCGTAAAACGATTCAGCACCTTGAAGGTGGAATCGTGAATGAAATCATGGTTCGTGACGGTGATCAGGTAACTGCGGGTGAAGTGTTGCTGGTGCTTGATGATACCCAGACACAGGCGGAGCTTGGGATCGTCAAAGGGCAAATGATAGCGGCCTTGGCACAAGAGGCTCGCCTGCAGGCTGAGCGTGACGGTCGTGAGGAAATTGCCTTTCCCGATAGTTTTGCTCGCAACGATCCGCGTGTCGAAGAAGCGGTATTGAGTGAGAGTCAGGTCTTTACGGCACGCATGAATTCACATCTGGGCGAAATCGGTGTGCTGGAGCAGCGCATGACTCAGATTGATGAGCAGGTACGCGGTCTTCAAGCCATCATCCGCAGTAAGGATGAATTAATGAAGTCTTACCGTGATGAAGTGCGTGACCTATCAGAGTTGCTGAGTGATGGCTTTGTCGATAAGCAACGCCTGCGTGATTTGGAGCGGAGAGTGTCTGAGCTTGAAGGTGAAATGGCCGATAATCGCTCCAATATTGCACAGGCAAAAATGCGTCGAGGAGAAACGGAGCTGCAAATTCTGCAGCTGAAAAAGGATTTTCACACCGAGGTGGTAAATCAGTTGTCTGAAGTGCAGTCGAAACTGTTCGATCTGCGCGAGCGTGAACGAGCCCTGACCGACAGGGTGGAGCGTACGGTTGTTCGTGCACCTGAGGCGGGCATGGTGTTGGGTATGAAGGTTCATACGGTAGGAGGGGTTGTCAGATCGGGTGAGCCAATCCTGGATATTGTGCCTGCCGCTTCTGATCTGATTATTGAGGCTCAGGTGTCGCCTATTGATATTGATCGAGTAAGTACCGGTAAGCTGGCTGATATTCGATTCAGTGCATTTAAGTCAGCCACTACACCGGTTATCGAAGGTGAAGTAACACAGATATCGGCTGACCGCCTGACCAATGAGCAAACAGGGATGCCCTATTACCTGGCGCGAGTTGAGCTGACAGATAAGGGGCGAGAGCTGCTGGGGCCTTTGTTGCTTATTCCGGGTATGCCGGCGGAAGTGTTGATCAATACGGGTGAGCGGACACTGCTTGAGTATCTGGTACAGCCGGCCACGAATGCCTTTGCCCGTTCATTTATAGAGGATTGAATGATATGCGACAAATAGGCGAGCTGTTGGGACGCTGCTCACTGGTGATGTTGCTGGCGGCTCCGTTACCTTTCCTGTCAACTGTGCAGGCTGAGGAAAAGAGGGATGCTGGCACGGGTGCCGAAGAAGCCACCAGTGGTGCGTCTGATCTGTTGCAACTGTATCAGCAGGCTCAGAGCCAGGACCCGCGGATACTTGCAGCCCAAGCGGCTGCTCGGCGGGCAGGTCACCAGCAACGCGAAGCCTTGGGTCGCCTTTTGCCTCAGATGAATGCTGATGCGCGTCTGACCCGAACGAATTATGTGTCGGGCATGACAGATACCAATTACAGCGGTGAGCGCTACTCGGCTTCCATCACTCAGGTGTTGTATGACTCGCCCGTTTGGCAGAGCTTTCAGCGCTCCCGTGCCTTGAGCGAGCAAGCTGATGCCCAGGGTGAAAACGATATTCAGGGTGCGACGGCTGATCTGGTGCAGCGTTACTTTGATGTACTTGCCGCTCAGGACTCTCTGGAGTTGATACAGGCTGAAAAGCGTGTGGTTGAAAGGAACCTTGAGCGAATCAACTCGTTATATGACCGCCAGCTGGCTTCGATCACCGAAAAGCTTGAAGTCGAGGCACGGTTGGACCGACTTAATTCGGATGAGATTGAGGCAGAAAATCGTATCTGGGTTGCACGTGAGGGGCTGGGCGAGGTCATTGGTCGTCCCGTATATGAGCAGCTTGAGCGTTTGGCTTCACAGCCTAACCTTGATGTATTTGATCTCAAAACACATGAGTACTGGCGTGACCAAGCCTTGGCCACGAACCCTCTTATGCAAGCCAGGTTGGCGGCTGTGGAAGCACAGCGGCGAGGGCAGAAAGAGGCGTTTGGTGGGCATATGCCAAAGGTGTCTTTGCAGCTTTCGAGCCAGAAAAGCAACATTGGCTATGAAAACTCCCAGTCAGGTGAGACAGAGTCTAACGTGGCCGCGATAAGCGTTCAGATCCCCCTGTTTTCTGGCGGCTCCACTCAGGCCCGCAGCAATGCCGCCTATGAAAGCATGATTATTGCCCAGCAGGAGCTTGAGCAGGCTCGACGCCAGGTGTTGCGTGAAGTGAGGACAGCTTTTCTTAACACGGAATCTTCATTGGCAAAGGTGTCTGCTGCACGCGTCGCGCTGAGTTCTGCCGTTAAAGCCAGAGAAGCGGCTGAGAAAAGCTTCACTTTCGGTATCAACAATGCCGTCGATGTTTTGGATCGTGCCCGTGAGCAATACAGTGCCCAGCGTGATCTATTGGAGGCACAATATAGTTTTCTGCTCAGTTATACCGTGCTGAAGCGTTGGAGTGGAACCCTGAACGAGGAAGACTTGGAGCAGGTGAATGCATTGTTGGAAGTGCGAAGCGTGGAATATGCGGCTAACACTGCAGGTTGATTGTTGAACGTTCTTCATCTGTATAAGTCAGCACCGCCGGAAGATATTGGCGGTGTTGGCGTTGTGATCCAGAATATATCGCGCTACTCAAGTGTGCAGGGAATTAAGCACAGAGTTTTGGCTTGCACCAGAAAAAAAGAACCACGTGTAGAGCAGTGGTCTTGCGGGACAGAGGTATATTTTTGTCCTCAAGTAACCAGCATTGCGTCTATGCCCATCAGCGCCAGTTATTTTACCCAATTCAAACAATTGCTTGAGTGGGCGGATGTAATCCACTTCCACCATCCGTTTCCCCTTCAAGACCTGCTCTATCTGTCGACAAGACTCCGGCGCCCAATGCCACCTGCGATGGTAACGTACCACAGCGATGTGGTGCGTCAGCGACTCTTCAATCATCTATACACACCCCTGGCCCGCAGGTTCTTGCGCTCGGTTGATAAGGTGGTCGCGACCTCTCCCAATTATGTGCAAAGCAGCATGCTGTTGAAGACGCTCAACCGACAAATCGATGTGATTCCTTTGGGTGTAAACCCTCTTGCCTATCCACCGGTTTATCCACAGGTTCAGGCGCGACTGAGGGAGCAGGTTGGAGAAGGCTTTTGCCTGTTCCTGGGGGCTCTTCGTTACTACAAGGGGCTCAGCTATCTGATAGATGCGGCACGAGAAACCGGGATACCGGTTGTCATTGCTGGTCGGGGTGAGATGGAGCTGCAACTGCGGCATGAAGCTTCAGGAGCGTCTCATATTCACTTTATTACTGAGGTCAGTGAGGAAGAAAAGGTCGCTTTGCTATCATTAGCGCAAGTATTCGTATTTCCCTCTCATGTTCGCTCTGAGGCTTTTGGTATCAGCTTGCTTGAGGCTCAAATGATGCGGCTACCACTGATCACTTGTGAGATTGAAACCGGTACCAGTTATGTCAATCAGGCCGATGTGACGGGCTTGATTGTACCGCCAGCCGATAGTTCAGCCTTGGCGAAGGCGATGCGTCGTTTGCATGACGATCCGGCCCGGTGCAGAAAAATGGGTTTTGCTGGACATACTCGTTTTCTGGGAATGTTCACTGCGCAAGAAATGGCATCACGTTATCTCCAGCTTTATCGAAACATGTGCGAAAGGCAGGAACGTCAATGACGCAGCTGGTTTTTTTGTCGCGCCTTGATCAAGCACAGTCAGGAGTATGACAAGAGGCAGCATTTCTTTTACAGCCTTGCCCTTGTACTTGTAGCGGCTCTGGTGTTGTAAATATGGGGGGGCAGCCCTTGCGGTTGTGTTGATCGGTTTCGCAAAGGAGTGCTGGGATCACTGCTGGGGTAGCGGTTTCTGTTGGCTGGACATGTTGGCCAATACCATGGGTATTGCGGCAGGAAGTGTCATTGTTTGGTTATTTGAATATGTTTTTGCGGGTGTAATTCACATTCTGTTGTAATAGACTCAGGCTTCCAGTCCCGCCAGGTGGCTGGTTCTTCTCAACACCCATGCTCACGGGTGTTTACGGTCTACCCACTCCTGCAGCCAGTTCCCCGGGTGCTGGAGTGGGTTTAGACTCTTTATCTCTAGCCCTTCCTACAGATTTTTCAGCATGCGCTGATGCTGGGCCTGGATCTCTTCGTCAGGCTGGCTGCCCAGCTTCGATACAACAAAGATCCCAACTGTGGCAAAAACAATGCCCGGTACAATTTCGTACATGTCGAACAAACCGCCGCTGAGCTGTTTCCAGACAACAACGGTTACGGCACCGATCACGATACCGGCCAGTGCGCCGTTACGGGTCATGTTCTTCCAGTACAAGCTGATCAGCAGTGCAGGACCGAACGCCGCACCAAAGCCTGCCCAGGCATAGGAAACCAGTCCCAGTACGGTACTGTCTGGATCGAACGCCAGCATCATGGCAACAAACGACAGGCCGATTACCGCAAGACGGCCGACCATAACGATCTCTTTCTGTGATGCGTTCTTGCGCAGCAGTTGCTTGTAGAAGTCTTCAGCCAGTGCGGAGGAGGACACCAGCAGCTGGGAATCTGCGGTACTCATGATCGCGGCCAGAATGGCGGCCAGCAGAATACCGGCGATGATCGGATGGAAGATGGCGTTCACCAGCAGCATGAAAATGGTTTCGCCGTCTTGCAGTACGCCGCCGAGCTCGGCTTCAACATAGACCATGCCTGCCAGGCCGACCAGAATGGCCCCAGCCATCGACAGCCCCGTCCATCCCACGGCGATGCGACGCGCTGTGTTGATGTCCCTGTTGCTGCGACAGGCAGCGAAACGGGCAAGGATGTGGGGCTGACCAAAATAGCCCAGACCCCAGGCAGCCAGAGAGATGATCGCAATGAAGCCAAGGGCTTCTCCGTCGGTCCCGCTGAACAGGGTTAACAGCTCAGGATTGCGTGCCTCAACGGCACCCCACATGGCGCCAAAGCCACCGTCAGCCTGAATTACCGCGATGGGAACGATCATAAGGGCTGCAGCCATCAGCAAACCTTGAACCAAATCGGTCCAGGATACCGCCAGGAAGCCGCCGAACAGAGTGTAGGAGACGATACAGATGGTGCCTACGATCAGTGCCGTGCTGTATTCAAGCCCAAATACGGTCTCGAACAGTTTGCCGCCGGCGACCAGGCCGGAGCTGGTATAGAACAGGAAAAACAGCAGTACAAAAAAGGCGGATATAATCTGGATCAAGCGAGTGTTGTCACAGAAACGGTTGGCAAAGTACTCGGGCAACGTCAGGGCGTCACCCGCTTCGATGCTGTAGGTGCGCAGGCGTTGAGCTGTAAAGCGCCAGTTGGCCCAGGTACCCAACAGCAGGCCGCCGGCAAGCCAAAGTGATTCAAGTCCTGAGGTGAAGGCATAGCCGGGAAGCCCCAGCAGCAGCCAGCCACTCATGTCGGAAGCGCCGGCAGACAGTGCCGCCGGCCAAGGCCCGAGAGAGCGCCCACCGAGGAAGTAGTCGGATGAACTTGCCGTGCGACGATAGGCGTAAAGGCCTATGCCCAGCATCAGGATGAGATAAACGATAAAGGTGCCGTAAACGGCATAGCTGCTTTCAATCATGCAAAAAGCCTCTCTGCAATCCCCGGATGGGGGTTCTGTTATTTGCGCCACTCCCGTGCCGGTGGTTCAGAGAAGCCGGGAGTGGTCATTGAGCCCCACATTCGGTGCTGTAAGCACCACATGGGGATTACACGTCACACGGCACTGCTGCCCAGCTCAAGCAGGGTTGCATTGCCGCCGACAGCGGTAGTGTTAATGGTACGGGTTTTTTCCGTGACCAGCCGTAACAGGAAATCAGGGCTTACGAGCTGGGGGCAGTTGGTGGTATCGGTTTCGGCCACCAGTTGAATCAGCACGCCGTCTTGAGCAGCCAAGGTGCGGTTGAGTGCAATGATTTGCTCGGGCGTTCCGCTGCTGATCACCAGTCGCAGGTCTGGTGTTTGCAGCAGATCCTTGGAAGAGGTCGCTTCGCTGAGCACCAGTGCGCCTTTGGGCACACCTGACTGGTGGCAGGCATCCACCAGGGCGCTTGACCACTCTGCCTGCTCGGGCCAATGCAGGGCCACGGCGTTACCGCAGGCTAGTGCTGCCAGCAGTTGGCAAGTGATCAGGGAGTGTGTGCTCTGTTCGTTACCCAAGACCAGCACCACACCGCGTCCGGTGAGGTACAGTTCATTGGATTCGCCGGTCGGTCCTGGCAGGGCGATAATAGGCTCCAAAGCCGCGGCATCCTGCAGTAATTGCTTAGCCAGGCGTACGGTGGCAGCCGCTTCGGCATGTGCCGGCAGCTGTTCCAGTATCGGTTCCAGCAGTTGGCAGCGGTCGGCAAAGCCACGGCGGTTCCATGCTTCCCAGATGGCGGTTGCCTGAATATCCAGTGTATCGGTGGTGTGCATCATTCTTCCTCCGCCTTGGGCGTGGCTGCCGTAGCCAGTTGAGTAAAGCGTAGCAGATAGTGCGGGCCACCGGCCTTTGGACCCGTACCGGACAGACCTTGCCCGCCGAACGGTTGTACGCCGACGGTGGCGCCGACCTGGTTGCGGTTGATGTAGGTATTGCCAACGCGTGCACGCGACTCGATATGTGCTGCGGTACCTTCGTTACGGCTGTGAATGCCGAGCGTGAGACCATAGCCGCAGTGGTTGATTTGATCAATCAGCCTGTCCAGGTCACGTGCTTTATAGCGTACCAGGTGCATGATCGGACCGAATTGCTCGCGGCCCAATCGTTCGATGGAGTCGATCTCAAAGGCAGTGGGCGGTACGAAGGTGCCCTGATCCGCGTCTGCATGCAGTGGCGTCTGAGCCAGCAGTTTGGCATGACTCTTCATCTGATCGATATAGCTCAGCAACCCCTGCTGTGCTTCGGTATCAATGACAGGGCCGACATCCGTGCTGTGCAGGCAGGGATTGCCGATTTTCAGCTCGGCCATGGCACCCTGCAGCAAGTCGATGATGCGATCGGCGATATCGCTCTGTACACAGAGTACGCGCAGAGCCGAACAGCGCTGACCTGCCGATACGAAAGCGGACTGTACGGCATCTTTCACCACCTGTTCGGGCAGTGACGTCGAGTCAATGATCATGGCATTCTGGCCGCCGGTCTCGGCAATCAGCGGGACCGGTTCGGCATTGCGTCCGGCCAGAGCGCGATTGATCAGTCGAGCGGTTTCGGTGGAGCCGGTAAAGGCCACGCCGGCAATGCGTGGATCGTTCGTCAGGGGGGCGCCAACCGTAGCGCCATCGCCGGGCAACAGTTGTATGGCGCTGCCGGGGATGCCGGCTTCAAGCATCAGCTCGATGGCACGGCTTGCGATCAGACTGGTCTGTTCGGCGGGCTTGGCGATGACCGTGTTGCCGGCAGCCAGTGCAGCTGTAATCTGGCCGAGGAAAATGGCCAGCGGGAAGTTCCAGGGGCTGATACAGACAAACACACCTCGGCCGTTGCGGATCATTCGGCACTGGCTGCCGTCGGCGAAGGTGCGCTCAAGAGGGGTACTGAAGAGCTGGTCGGCCTGCAGGCTGTAATACCGGCAGAAGTCCACTGCTTCACGTACTTCGTCAATCCCGTCCTGGATGGTTTTGCCCGCTTCCTGGTGGCACAGGGCAACCAGCTCCGCCAGATGTTCTTCCAGCAAATCTCCCAGTCGCATCAATGCCTGTGTGCGTACGCCCACCGGGGTTTGTTGCCATGATTGAACGCCGCCCTGCGCGGCGGCAATCGCCTGTTCTACGCAGGTGCTGTCGGCAAAGTATACCTGGCCGGCGCTGATGCGATGATCATAGGGTGCTTTTACCTGAATTTCGGTGCCGGTCGTCAGGCGCTGGCCATTGATGATCGGCCCTCCCTGCCACTGGTGGTTGAGCCAACGTTGAATGTCGGCACTGAACGGTTGCCATTCAGCGGCAATATCGATGTTCGGGCCGCGTGAGTTCAGGCGCTTGTCACCGTAGATGTGACGTGGCAGCGGGATGCGTGGGTTATGCAGCGGATCACGCTTGTTCAGGGTCTGCCAGGGGTGCTCTACCAGATCGCTGATAGGGCAGCGAGCATCAACCAGTCGGTGTACGAATGAACTGTTGGCGCCGTTTTCCAGCAGGCGACGCACCAGATAGGGCAGCAGGTCTTTGTGATTGCCAACCGGTGCGTAGATGCGTACCGCAACACCAGCCTGTTCCAGTACTCGGTCATACAGAGCATCACCCATGCCATGCAAGCGCTGGAATTCGAACTGATTGTGCTGCGCTTCGGTCATGATGGCCGCAACGGTGTGTGCATTGTGGCTGGCAAACTGTGGCCAGATCAGGCCTTTGACGTGGTTGCTGAGTAGAAAGCGCGCGCAGGCCAAATAGGATACGTCGGTGGCCTCCTTACGGGTGTAGACCGGGTAACCGTCAAGACCTTTCTGCTGGCACAGCTTGATTTCAGAGTCCCAGTAGGCGCCCTTGACCAGGCGAAGCGGTATCAGGTCGCCTTGCTGTTTCGCCAGTGCGGCTAGCCAGACGAGCACCGGCAGCGCTCGCTTGGAGTAAGCCTGCACAACCAGTCCGAAGCCGCCCCAGCCCTGGCAGTCAGGATGTTGATACAGCTTCTGGAACAGTTCCAGCGACAGCTCAAGTCGGTCGGCCTCTTCGGCATCGATGGTGATCGCGACATCCAGTGCCCGTGCCTGACGAATCAGCTTGAGCACAGTCTCGAACAGTTGCTGCATAACCTGCTCTTCCTGGCCGGGCTCGTAGCGAGGGTGCAGGGCGGACAGTTTGATCGATACGCTGGGCTTGGGGCCCTTGGCTTTTTTGTCCTGATAGTTGCCGACAAAGTTGATGGCGTTGCTGTAATCGTTCAGGTATTTGGCTGCATCGGCTCGGGTCAGTGCCGCTTCGCCGAGCATGTCGAAGGAATAGGTGTAGCCCTTTTGGCGAAAGTCGCTGCCGCGTTTCATGGCTTCATCGATATCGCGGCCGAGTACGAACTGATGCCCCATGATCTTCATCGCCTGTTGCATGACCTTGCGGATCAGAGGCTCGCCGAGGCGATTGACCAGACGGTTGATGACACCGGACGGTGTGCCGTCTTCACGTTCGTCAAGCGTTACGACCTTGCCGGTCAGCAACAGACCCCAAGTGGAAGCGTTGACCAGTACGGAGTCCGAATGCTTAAGGTGGCTTTTCCAGTCGGCGACACTGAGCTTGTCGCGGATCAGGGCGTCGGCTGTCTCGGCGTCAGGTACCCGCATCAGTGCTTCAGCCAGACACATCAACAGGATTCCTTCGCGGGTGTCCAGACTGTATTCCAGCAACAGGGCATCGATCATATGGATGGCGCCATCATCGGCACGCACCTGCTCAATCAGGCGGGTGGCGGTGGCTTCGGTGCTGCTGATCTGATCGCGGGTCGGCTCGGCGAGTGGCATCAGCTCACGCAGCCATTGGCCCTCGTCGATGGCATAAAGCGGGGAGATCTGCGCCTGGAGCGTTTCCAGTGGCTGCTCGATGTATCCCGGATGCAGGGCATCAATCGCTTTGAACATAGACTTTTCCTCAACTCTTCTCCGCAGATGGCGGGCTGCAACACGCAGGCCGTATCGTCAGTCGCGGCCGTTCAAGAGGGCAGGATTACCCACTCGAACTGCATTTAATAACAGGCTGTGCGGAGAGGTCTTGTCTGAATCTATGCTTGTTTTGCCAAATACTCCGGCAGGGCCTGGCCGTGTTGGCGCCGATAATGCGCCGGTGAAATCTGGAAGCGCTGGCTGAATGCGCGAGTCAACGCGCTCTGGCTGCAAAACCCGAAACGCCCTGCAAGTTGTGCAATGGGTGCCGCGGAGTTTTCCAGGGCGCTGCGCACAGCTCGCAGCCTGTACTCGCTGACGTATTCCTGCGGTGTGCGACCTGTTTCAGTTTTGAAGCGGGCAAAAAACTGGCTGCTGCTGAGGCAAAACAGGCCTGCCAATTCGGCTACGCTGATGCGCCTTTCAATATGCAGTTCAAGGTAATCATCCAGCAGCTCAAGGTTGAGTCGTCCCACCATGCCGCGAGGCTGTGGCAGAGGAAGGTATTCCAGCTGACGCTGCAATGAGCACAGCAGTGTGTTGCTGCAGGCTTCAAGCAGCAGCGAGTCTTCGGGGCTGCTTTCTACCTCGCGGCTGAGGGTGCGCAAGAGCAACTGCAGTTGCGGTGGGCAGTTGAAGTAGCGTGCACTGCGGAACAGCTGCTCGACACGCTCCTGTTGCTGACGGTCTTCACTGTATGCCGGCAGATTGACGACCAGAATGCGGTTGTCGCCCAGTCCGCTGAAAATATGCTCGGTCGAGCAGGGAACCAGGCAGCCATGGCCGATGCTGACTTCTCGGCTGTGGCCTACCAGCTCAAATTCCGTTTCGCCTTCAAGCCCAAAAACCAGTTGGTGGTAATGATGGTCGTGCTGGTCTGCCGAACTGGGCAGGCTGATCAGTTGTGTCGATCGGTTCATGTGAGTGCCGTCATTGCCGTGGTCAATGGAGTATGGGTTAACCATAGACCAGTTATTGTACGGTGCAATTGGATGGATGTGATCAGGTCCATGCGCATTTGTGCCTTTTAGCGGTTACAATAGGCCCCTTGAATTAACTGCGAACAGGATTGAGAGCGCGATGGCTGAACTGAAAAATGATCGCTTCCTGCGGGCGCTGCTGCGTGAGCCGGTCGATGTGACACCGGTCTGGATGATGCGACAGGCAGGGCGATATCTGCCGGAATACCGTGCCACCCGGGCGCAGGCCGGAGACTTTCTGAGTCTGTGCAAAAATCGTGAGCTGGCCTGTGAAGTGACACTTCAGCCGTTGGAGCGTTACGATCTGGATGCGGCCATCCTGTTTTCCGATATCCTCACTATCCCCGATGCCATGGGTCTGGGGCTCTACTTTGAGCAGGGTGAAGGCCCGCGTTTCAAGAAGATCATCCGAACCGAGAAGGATGTGGCCGAGCTGCCGATCCCCGATGCCGCCACCGATCTGGACTACGTCATGGCAGCTGTGAAAGAGATTCGTGGCGCTCTGTCCGGTCGTGTACCGCTGATCGGTTTTTCCGGCAGCCCCTGGACGCTGGCGACTTACATGGTTGAGGGCGGTTCCAGCAAGGATTTCCGCCATATCAAGCAGATGATGTATGCCACGCCCGAGGTGATGCATGCGCTGCTGGACAAGCTGGCGCAGTCGGTGACTACCTACTTGAATGAGCAGATCCGCAGTGGCGCTCAGGCGGTACAGATCTTCGATACCTGGGGTGGTGTGCTCAGCGGCCCCATGTATCAGGAATTTTCGCTCAAATACATGAAGCAGATCGTTGATGGCCTGATTCGTGAACATGAAGGCCGTCGTGTGCCGGTGATTCTATTCACCAAAAATGGCGGGCAGTGGCTTGAAGTGATGGCCGAAGCGGGTGCCGATGCTCTGGGCCTGGATTGGACCACCAATATCGATGATGCCCGTCGCCGCGTTGGTGACCGTATTGCGCTGCAGGGCAACATGGACCCAAGCGTGCTGTATGCGCCGGCTGATCGTATTCGCGCCGAGGTGGCGGATATTTTGCAGCGCTTTGGTTCTGGCAATGGTCATGTGTTCAACCTGGGGCACGGCATTCATCAGTTTGTTGATCCGGAAAGTGCCAAGGTGTTTGTGGATGCGGTGCACGAGTTGAGTGCCCAGTATCACCGCTAACCCACCTCCCTGTTGTGCGAGTCTGACAGGCAGCGGTGTGTTACACCGTTGCCTGTGTTGTATCTGCGGATTGAAAAAACATGAAGAAACTGTCGACGCTTTTTACCAATAACCGCAACTGGTCTGATCGCATCCGGGAGCAGGACCCTCAGTTCTTTCCCACGCTGGCCAGTCAGCAAGCGCCCGAGTACCTCTGGATCGGCTGCTCCGACAGTCGTGTTCCGGCCAACGAGATCGTTGATCTGTTGCCCGGCGAGCTGTTTGTTCACCGTAATGTCTCCAATATCGTGGTGCATACCGACATGAATTGCCTGTCTGTGCTGCAGTACGCAGTGGAGGTACTGAAGGTGAAGCATGTAATGGTGGTGGGGCACTATGGTTGTGGTGGTGTGCGCGCCGCGATGGAGCAGCGGCCACATGGTCTGATTGACAACTGGCTGCGCAATATTCGCGATGTGTACTACAAGCACCGTGCGCTGGTCGGTGTCTGGAAGGATACGCCGCAGCAGATCGATCAGTTGTGCGAGCTGAACGTGATTGAGCAGGCCTATAACGTCTGTAACACTACTGTGGTGCAGGATGCATGGAATCGTGGTCAGGAGCTGAGTGTGCATGGCTGGATTTACAGCCTTAAGAACGGTCGCCTGACCGATCTTGAATTTTGCGCCGAGGGGCCTGAAAGTGCCCAGAGTGAGTTGCAGGGAGCACAGAACAGGATCGAAGCGGCCCGCGCCTTCAGCTGATCAACAGCGTCAGCAGGGCACCCCCTGTCAGCAGCAACACAAACAGCAGAGCGCCCAGCGCCAGTGGGCGCCAGCCGGCAGCCCGAATCGCACTGATCCGGGTTGCAAATCCCAGCGCGGTCATCGCCATCCCCAGCAGCAGCTGGTCCAGCTGGTGGAGCCATGTCAGTATGGCGGCTGGTACCAGCTCAAGACTGTTCACCAGCGGCAGCAGCATGAAAACCAGCGCAAACCAGGGGATGGTCAGGCTCGGTGTTTCGCTGTTCTCTGTCCGATGCTGAAACAGACGACTCAGAACCAGCAGAACCGGTACCAGCAGCATCACACGCATCAGCTTGGTAACCACAGCCGTGTGAGCGCCATCCGCAGGTAACGTAGCGGCTATGGCGGTAACCTGTGCGACCTCATGTGTAGTGGCCCCAACAAGGCGGCCAAAGTCCCGTGCCGAACCATCAAGCAGCGTCATTACCCAGGTTTGTGTAAACAGCCAGGGGTACAGCAGCATGGCCGCTGACCCAAACAATACAACCGTTGCAATGGCGACAGGTACGGCCTGGTTGCGCGCGCGCAGGGCTGGCGCCGTGGCCAGAACGGCAGCAGCACCACAAATGGCGCTGCCGGCGCCGATCAGCAGGGCTGTCGGTACGTCGAGTCGAAACCAGCGCACCCCGGCCCAGGCCGCCGTGAACAGGATGGTCGTGACCACAATTGCATCAATCAGCAGGGCCTCCCAGCCGGCAGTGCTGAGGTCATCCAGGCTGATGCGCAGTCCATAGAGGATAATGCCGGCTCGCAGCAGGTAGTGACGGGAAAATTGCAGGCCGCGTTCGGCCTGCTGGGTGAAATCCGAACTGCTGCAGTGGCCTGCTGCCATACCCAGTAACATGGCCAGTGTCAGTGGACCCAGCAGGGGGAATATTGGCAGCGGCATTTGGACCAGCGACAGGGCGGTCAATGTTAGAAAAAAGGCCAGTGCCAGACCTGTAAATAGATAATGTCGACTGAGCAGAGTAACAAACATGGCAGCGAGACCTCTTGGCTGGGCTGGCTACCTTATAGAGCTGCAATGTATTAGTAAAAAGAGTAATTTATATAATATCTACCATAAAAATAGGTAAAAGGGATGATCTCTCTTCGCCAGCTGGAAATTTTCCTGGCCATTGCTGCCAAGGGTTCGACTACGAGAGCGGCGGCGCAGGTGGCGTTGTCACAGTCAGCCATCAGTAATGCGCTGGCCGAGCTGGAGCAGCGCCTGGGTGTGCAGCTGTTTGATCGTGTCGGCAAGCGATTGGTACTGAATGAGGCGGGCCGACGACTGCAGCCAAGGGCGCAGTTGCTGATGGCGCAGGCATGTGAGCTGGATGAGTTGTTTTCCAGTACTCAGGGGCGGCTGGCAGTCGGAGCCAGTACCACTATCGGCAACTACATGCTGCCGCAACTATTGGGGCGGGGTGGTGTTGATCAACCCTGTCGTCGAGTTGAGGTCGCTAACACCGAAGTGATTGCAGGACGTGTGGCGCGCTGTGAGCTGGATATTGGGTTGGTGGAAGGACAGGCGCGGCATCCTGATCTGGAGCTGACCCATTGGCAGGATGATGAAATGGTCGTGGTGGCATCGGCCGCTGGCGGTTGGACTGAAGCCGCTGTGACGCTGGAGCAGATGCCCTGGATCATGCGAGAAAAAGGCTCGGGCACGCGCAGTGTGGTAGAGGGGGAGTTTCCCGAACTCACGGCAAGCAGTGTCAGGCTGGAGCTGGGGAGCTCCGAGGCGATTCATCACGCCGTGCTGGCTGGTTTGGGGGTAAGCTGTCTATCGCTGCAGGTGGTGGGACGTTCGCTTCAAAGTGGCGAGCTGGTGAGGCTGGTTCCGCAGCGCAGTATCCGTCGGCCACTGTATATTCTGCGCCATCGGCAGCGGCCGGATACGGCAGCGACGGCTGCATTCATGCAGTTGATAGGTCGGCAGGCAGGGCTGTAAACGAAAAAGGCCTGCATTTGCATGCAGGCCTTTCAGAATTTGGTGCCCAGAGACGGAATCGAACCGCCGACACGGGGATTTTCAATCCCCTGCTCTACCGACTGAGCTATCTGGGCTGGAAGAGGCGCCTATTCAACCAGTCTGTAACTGACGCGTCAAGTATCTTGCTGATTTTTATTCACAAAAGTGTCGGCCCACGATTGGGTGGCAGGGCAGGTCTGCTCCTGTTCGGTGTGATTCTGACCCGCCACACAGGCCTTCTAAGGGGCTTTTCGCGTGGACTCCAGAGCGCTGATCGTCTAGAATACTGGCGTTTAACCTGCTATGAATGCAGGCGGAACACAGCCAGACATATAAAAGCGAGGTAAACATCGTGTTTTGCCTCGCTTTTTTGCACGTATCCTATCCAACTGTCCAGATTATGCAGCGCATGCGCGGGGAGGTTCAATTGACGCGACCAGCCATTCTAGCCCTTGAAGACGGCAGCATTTTCAGGGGAATAGCAATTGGCGCCGATGGTGAGTCCAGTGGTGAGGTGGTGTTTAACACCTCCATGACCGGATATCAGGAGATCCTGACCGATCCTTCCTACTGCCGCCAGATTGTGACCCTGACCTACCCACATATCGGAAATACCGGTGCCAACGCGGAAGATGCTGAATCCGATCGCACATGGGCCGCCGGCCTGGTGATCCGTGATCTGCCGCTGGTGGCGAGCAACTTCCGTTCGGAACAGTCGCTGGACCAGTACCTTAAGGCCAATAACATTGTCGGTATCGCCGATATCGATACCCGTCGCCTGACCCGCATTCTGCGTGAGAAGGGCTCGCAGAACGGCTGTGTCATGGCCGGTGAAAATCTGGACGAAAACAAGGCCCTGGAAGCCGCGCGTGCGTTCCCGGGTCTGAAGGGTATGGACCTGGCCAAAGAGGTCAGCGTGACCGAGCGTTACGACTGGCGCTCCACTACATGGAAGCTGGGCGAAGGCCATCAGGATAAAACGGATGCCGAGCTGCCGTTCCATGTTGTGGCCTACGACTTCGGTGTGAAACTTAACATCCTGCGGATGCTGGTCGAGCGTGGCTGTCGCCTGACCGTTGTTCCGGCCAAGACTCCCGCTGCAGAGGTACTGGCGCTGAATCCGGATGGCGTGTTCCTGTCCAACGGCCCCGGCGACCCTGAACCCTGCGATTACGCCATCACGGCGATCGGCGAGATTCTGAGCAGTGGCGTGCCGGTATTCGGTATCTGCCTGGGGCATCAGCTGCTGGCGCTGGCCTCCGGTGCCAAAACGCTGAAAATGAACCATGGTCACCACGGTGCCAACCACCCGGTGCAGGATCTGGACAGCGCCCGTGTGATGATCACCAGCCAGAACCACGGTTTTGCCGTAGACGAGGCCTCGCTGCCGGCCAATCTGCGTGCAACCCATAAATCCCTGTTCGACGGTACACTGCAGGGGATCGAGCGCACGGACGTGCCTGCGTTCAGCTTCCAGGGGCACCCTGAAGCCAGTCCCGGCCCGCATGATGTCGCGCCTCTGTTCGATCGTTTTATCGAGCAGATGCAAGCGCGCCAGCAGGCCTGAATCCGCCCTGACAAGTCAGTGACAGCAACAGAGACGACCGGTTAAGACAGATGCCAAAACGTACGGACATAAACAGTATTCTCATCCTTGGTGCGGGCCCGATCGTGATCGGACAGGCCTGCGAATTCGACTACTCCGGAGCCCAGGCGTGCAAGGCGCTGCGTGAAGAGGGTTACCGTGTCATTCTGGTGAACTCCAACCCGGCGACCATCATGACCGACCCGGCCATGGCGGATGCGACCTACATCGAGCCGATCAACTGGAAGACCGTTGCCAAGATCATCGAAAAAGAGCGCCCGGATGCACTGCTGCCGACCATGGGCGGCCAGACTGCACTGAACTGTGCGCTGGACCTGGACCGCGAAGGTGTGCTGGCCGAATTCGGCGTCGAGATGATCGGTGCGACCCAGGATGCCATCGACAAGGCGGAAGACCGTGAGCGTTTCGACAAGGCGATGAAGAATATCGGCCTTGAGTGCCCACGCTCCGCCATCGCGCACAGCATGGAAGAAGCGTTGCAGGTGCTGGACTCCATCGGCTTCCCGGCCATCATCCGTCCCTCCTTTACCATGGGTGGCTCCGGTGGCGGTATCGCCTACAACCGCGAAGAGTACATCGAGATCTGTGAGCGCGGTCTGGATCTGTCGCCGACCAAAGAGCTGCTGATCGACGAATCCCTGATCGGCTGGAAAGAGTACGAGATGGAGGTTGTTCGCGACAAGAACGACAATTGCATCATCGTCTGCTCGATCGAGAACTTTGACGCCATGGGCGTGCATACCGGTGACTCCATTACCGTGGCCCCGGCTCAGACCCTGACCGACAAAGAGTACCAGATCATGCGTAACGCATCGATCGCGGTACTGCGTGAGATCGGTGTCGAAACCGGTGGCTCCAACGTGCAGTTCGGCGTGGACCCGGAAACTGGCCGTGTCGTTGTGATCGAGATGAACCCCCGTGTGTCGCGCTCTTCCGCCCTGGCATCCAAGGCCACCGGCTTCCCGATCGCCAAGATCGCGGCCAAGCTGGCGGTAGGTTACACCCTGGATGAGCTGCAGAATGATATTACCGGTGGCCGCACCCCGGCATCGTTCGAGCCGTCCATCGATTATGTTGTCACCAAGATTCCGCGTTTCACCTTTGAAAAGTTCCCGCAGGCCAACAGCCGTCTGACCACGCAGATGAAGTCCGTGGGCGAGGTGATGGCGATCGGCCGTACTCAGCAGGAGTCACTGCAGAAAGCCCTGCGCGGGCTTGAAGTCGGTGCCACCGGCTTCGATCCGATCGTGGATCTGAATGCCGAAGATGCCCGTGACGATATCGTACGCGAGCTGACCCAGCCGGGTGCCGAGCGTATCTGGTACATCGGTGACGCTTTCCGTCTCGGTATGAGCGTGGATGAAATCTACAAGCTGAGCGGCGTTGATCCCTGGTTCCTGGTGCAGATCGAAGACATCATCAAGGATGAGCAGCGCGTGTCCGAAACCGCACTGAGCGATCTGGACAAGGATCAGATCTTCCGCCTCAAGCGCAAGGGCTTCTCCGATGCGCGTCTGGCAACCCTGCTGGGTGTGAGCGAGAAGTCGTTCCGCAAGCAGCGTCATAGCCTGGGTGTGCGTCCGGTGTTCAAGCGTGTGGATACCTGTGCCGCCGAGTTCGCCACCGACACCGCCTACATGTACTCCACCTATGAGGAAGAGTGCGAAGCCAACCCGTCCGATCGTGAAAAGATCATGGTCATTGGCGGTGGTCCGAACCGTATCGGCCAGGGTATCGAATTTGACTACTGCTGCGTACATGCAGCGCTGGCGGCGCGTGAAGACGGTTACGAAACCATCATGGTCAACTGTAACCCGGAAACCGTGTCCACCGATTACGACACCTCCGACCGCCTGTTCTTCGAGCCGATTACCCTCGAAGACGTGCTGGAGATCGTCCATGTCGAGAAGCCCAAGGGCGTGATCGTGCAGTACGGTGGTCAGACGCCGCTGAAACTGGCCGTGGCGCTGGAGCAGGCCGGTGTGCCGATTATCGGTACCAGCCCGGAAGCGATCGACCGTGCCGAAGACCGTGAACAGTTCCAGCAGATGCTCAAGCGTTTGGGACTGAAACAGCCGGAAAACGCCACCGTACGCAGTCTGGAAGAAGCGATCGTTGGCGCCGGCAAGATCGGTTACCCGCTGGTGGTGCGTCCCTCCTATGTGCTGGGTGGTCGTGCCATGGAGATCGTCTACAAGGAAGACGAACTGCGTCGCTACATGAACACTGCCGTGCAGGTCTCCAACGATGCACCGGTACTGCTGGATCACTTCCTCAATGCTGCGGTTGAGGTGGATATCGATGCCGTCAGCGACGGCAAAACGGTCGTAATCGGTGCCATCATGCAGCATATCGAGCAGGCGGGTGTGCACTCCGGTGACTCGGCCTGTTCGCTGCCGCCGTACAGCCTGGCGGCCGATGTGCAGGATGAAATGCGCGAAATGGTGCGCAAAATGGCGCTGGAGTTGGGCGTGGTCGGTCTGATGAACGTGCAGTTGGCCTATCAGGATGGCGAGATTTACGTCATCGAGGTCAACCCGCGTGCCTCCCGTACCGTGCCGTTTGTTTCCAAGTGCATCGGGGTGTCGCTGGCCAAGATCGCGGCGCTGGTGATGACCGGCAGGACCTTGCAGGAACTTGGTTTCACCGAAGAGATCG
>ERZ1673962.145-NODE-145-length-58986-cov-105.976498_pt1 | contig 58986 bp, 55 predicted proteins | sample MGYA00580188_ERZ1673962 | MGnify/ENA primary metagenome ERZ1673962 (study PRJEB41334, sample SAMN05608104) | rock metagenome | biome: terrestrial subsurface; feature: shale formation; material: shale | place: USA: Pennsylvania ... | reverse complement strand
ATGCTTACGGCCTTGACGGCGCCGAGGACATCACCCACTTCGGCGGCTGGAAGGCCTGGCTGGCCAGCCGCGACTGAAGCACTGCCACGCAGCTTTCTCTTCTGGTGATCACGACTGTTCGGGCGGATCGTCCAGAAGCCTAATGGTGCTAGTGCCCGGGTCCGGTAATGCCACGGCTGCGTCGCGCAGAGCACGTATGACACGGATACGCACCCGCGAGGCAGTCTGCATGAAGTCGGACCGCCTCGAGTCGCACCAGAAATTGAGCTGGAACGTCAGGCCATCAGCACGCAGTTCCAGCAATACAACGAGGGGTGGCGGCGTATCGATCACCCCTTCGGTTTCCAGGGCCGCCGCATTCAGCAGTGCCATCACCTGAGCCACCTCGACCTCATATCCCAGGTGACACAACACCTTGGCACGGCGCACCGGAGCAGCTGTGTTATTGGTCACCCGCGAGGTGAAGGTCTCGGCATTGGGCACCAGCACACGGCGACCATCGTAGGTGCGGATCTGGGTGGCACGCAGTTCGATACGTTCGACGGTGCCCTCGGTTTCGCCGATGACGATCTGATCGCCGAGTTTGAACGGCCGCAGCGTGAGGATCAGCAGGCCGCTGACGAAGTTGGAGAGAATGTCCTTCAGCGCAAAACCGAGGGCCAGACTGGTCAGGCCGAGGCCAGTCGCCAACGTGCTGGGTTCCAGTCCGAAAGCGGTGGCCGCGACGATCAGGCCCAGCAGCCAAACTGTGTAGTAGCTGACCTGCTTGATCAGGTTCTCGACCGTTCGATCCCGCACCAACCGCTTGGAAATGATCCGCGTCAGCCCCCGCACGCCGGCCGCCAGCGCCCAGAACACGCCGATCACCAGAAGCGCCGCCAGTGCCCGCGGCACGATGCTGATGGCCGCTTCCAGCAACCGGGCGAAGGCGGTATCGACGCTCGCGCGTACGTCGGTCACGAAGCGCGCTCGCTCCGACGTCCGCCGTGTGCTGGCCTGCGCCAGCGCAGTTTCGAGAACCGACGCCCACTCGCGCGCCTGCGCCTCGAGCGCCCGGCCGTTTGCTTGGGCATCCTCCTCCGTGACCTGCATCAGGATGCGCCCAGCCATGGTGATCTGGCGCGCCTCGGCGTTTTCCCCGGCCGGCGCGATGCGCGCCCTGCTGATGCCCTGCGGGGTTTCCAACACCGTCAGCAATTGCCGCTCTATCTGCCGAGCCCGCAGGCGCGCCTCCAGCTCCTCGGTTCCGCCAAGACGAAACAGTGCGCGGCCGTCGAGCCGCACCGTCGCCAAGCCATCATCCACCTGCGCCATTGCCGGCAATGGCAAGGACAGCACGAGCAGCGCCATTAGCAGGGCCAGCGGCAAACGCATCAGTCGAGTCATGGGAAGAGATGTTGCGAGAAGAGCGCAGCCCTGTGCCGACCGATGTGCAATCTGCGACCCAGGGTGCGTCCGCGGTTTATCAGAAGACCAGTGCGAACAGGCCGATCACGACGATCAGGCCGATCAGAAAGATGATGCCAATGGTGCTACCTAGAAACTTCAGCATGTGATGGCTCCCGTTATTCGTGAGTTCATAGGTTCCGACTGGCAGGCACATCCATCGTTCAAGGTTTTCGCCGACCAGACATCTCGCGACTGTATCCCGATCGTCATTAAGACGCGCAGCACCATTCGGGAGCGCCCTTTCAGAAATTGACCTGCATCCGAGCATGCCGCCGCTCGACGAAAAGCCTCGTGCCGCACCGCACGCGCCGTACCACGCGGGCTTGCCGAGCTTGCACGGCAACTGGCACGCAATCTGCTCTATCCCAAGTGAACGGGATGAGTCGCCACCGGCACTCATGACGCTTGGCACAAACACAGGAGCAGCTTCAAGGAGAACTAGGGTTCCGGCTCACAGGGAGTGGGCGCTGGTCCGAGAGTTCTCCGGTCCCAGGGACGGGACTACACGGAGGGATAAAAGCCCGGGAGACGCGATGTCATCCCGTGCCTTGTCATTCCAATGTGTAGGGAAATCACGCCATGTCCACACTGCGCTCGCTGAACAAGACCCTCCTCGCCGCCGGCCTGGCCGTTGCGACCTTGATTTCACCGTTGGCCAGCCAGGCCGCCGAGAAGCTGAAGATCGGCACCGTGGTCTGGGCCGGTTACGGCCCCTTCTACGTCGCCGACAAGAAAGACCTGTTCAAGCCCCACGGCCTGGACGTGGACCTGCAGTTCTTCAACGACCCGGCGCTGATCCCCACCGCCATGCTCAGCCGCGCGCTGGACGGCGGCATGCTCACCTACGACCAGGTAGTGGCCTCGGTCGCCAAGGGCTTCAAGCATCGCGTGGTGATGCCCATCGACTTCTCCAACGGCGGTGACGCCATCGTCGCCGATGCCTCGATTCAGTCGGTCGCCGACTTCAAGGGCAAGAAGGTCGGCTTCAATCCGCTGTCGCCCTCGGACTTCCTGCTGGCCTATGCGCTTCAACAGAACGGCATGAGCGACAAGGACATCAATGCCGTCAACATGACTCCGGAAGGCATTCCCGGCGCCATGGCCTCGGGCAATCTGCCGGTTGGCGTGACCTACGAGCCCAACGTTTCGCAGATCCTTTCCATGGGCGGCGGCGACAAATTCAGGGTGGTCTATTCGTCCAAGGACGCCCCCGGCCTGATCACCGACGTGCTGGTCTTCGACGAAGCGGTGATCGCCAAGAAGCCCGCCGCCATCAAGGCAATGATCCAGGGCTATCTCGACGGCCTGGCCTACATGCAGGCGCACCCCGAGGAGTCGGCTGAGATCATCGGCGAGGTGCTCGGCGTCAGCGCCGAAGAAGCCGTCGAGCAGATGACCGGTGCCTACAACATCCCGCTTGCCGAGATGGGCAAGAGCTTCACCCCGGGCGACGACACCCATTCCTTCCATGGCAGCGGCGCGATCATCGCCAAGCTGCTCAAGGACAACGGGCAGATCCCGAGCATCCCCGATTTCAGCCAGACCTACGACGCCCAGTTCACCGAAGCGCTCGCCCAGTAAGCCGACGCCGGGCGGGCCGTAGCCCGCCTGTGCTGGAGAAGACCATGAACGCCAAACCCCTGTACCGCTACGCCGATGGCCGCGTCCCAAATACCTTGGCGATCCTCTATACCGTACTCGCCTACGGCGGCGGCCTGGCCCTGCTGTTCGCCGGCAGTGGCTGGCTGAACGCGCTGGGTACGTTGCTGCTGGCCCACGGCATGATCATCGCGGCCTACCTGATCCACGAATTCGCCCACGGCGCCATTTTCAGCGTGCCCAAGCACAACGAATGGGCCGGCAACGTCTGCAGCTGGCTGTGCGGCAGCTGCTACGCCGAGTTCCAGGACCTGCGCAAGAAGCACATGCGCCACCACGTCGACCGCGCCGACGTGATCACCTTCGACAGCAAGGCCTTCCTCAAGGCACGCCCGCTGTGGTTCCAGAAGCTGGTGCTGGCGCTGGAATGGGCCTATGTGCCGGCGGTGGAACTGATCATGCATTTCTACGTGATCGCCCTGCCCTTCATCACCGACAACGACAAGCACCGCGCCCGGCGCGGCAAGGTCGCCGCTGTGCTGGCCGTTCGCACACTGCTCTTCGCCGGGCTCGCGGTGCTGTCGCTGAAGGCCGTGCTGCTCTACGCCGTAGCCTGGATGATCATGCTCAGCGTGCTGCGTTTCGCCGATGCCTATCAGCACACCTACGAGGCCTTCGCCGTGCTGGAAGATGGCGGCAAGCTGCCGGAGGACAAGCGCCGCGACCGCAGCTACGAGCAGCAGAACACCTACAGCAACGTGGTATCCGAGCGCTGGCCGGTGCTGAATCTGCTGCTGTTGAATTTCTCCTTCCACAACGCCCACCACGAGAAGCCGGTGGCGCCCTGGTATCGCCTGCCCAAGCTGCACGCCGAGCTGTACGGCAGCACCTACAACCAGGTCATCCCGATGCGCAAGCTGCTCGGTAGCTTCCACCGCTACCGCGTGCGTCGCGTGTTGGACGATGACTACGGCGTAGTCAGCGAAGGGCCAGACAAGGCCGACAACTTCTACGGCGCCGTGGGCGTCTCCTTCCTGACGGCGGTGTGACATGCACAAGGCACTGGATTACCGCGGCCGCTGCGTGGTCATCACCGGCGCCGCCGGGGGCATCGGCCGTGGCCTGGCGCAGAGTTTCGCCGCTGCCGGCGCCACTCTGGAGCTGCTCGATCGTGACGCCGAAGCCCTCGCCCGGCTTGCCGACGAACTCGCTGGCGACACGCCGTTGCATTGCACCGCGCTGGACCTCGGTGATCGCCAGGCAGTGCAGCTGTACGCCGATGACCTCGCCTGTCGCGGCCTGAACGCCGATGTGCTGGTCAACAACGCCGGCGTCGAATACGCCACGCCGCTGGATGAGTGCAGCTTCGAGGCCGATCAGCGCTGGTCGACCCTGCTGGAGAACAACGTCGGCTCCATGCAGCGCCTGACCCGTGCGTTGCTGCCACGCCTGCGTGCCGGCGCCAGCGTGATCAACCAGGCCTCGATCTGGGGTCTGAAAGGCGTGCCGGGCTTTTCCGCCTATGTCGCCAGCAAGCACGCGGTGGTCGGCCTGACCCGCTCTCTGGCCTGGGAACTCGGGCCGCGGCGCATCCGGGTGAACGCGGTGTGCCCCGGCTGGATCGCCACCGATGCGGCCATGCGCTCGCTGCAGGTGATGGCCGACGCCAACGGCCGCAGCGACAGCGCCGAACTGGCGACGATCCTCGCCAACCAGGCCATCCCGGAGCTGCTGACACCGGCCGATCTGGGCGGCACCTTCCTGTTTCTCGGCTCGCCACTGGCCGCCGCCCTGACCGGCCAGGCGCTGTCGGTCAGCCACGGCGAGGTGATGCACTGATGGCTGCCATCCTTACCGGGCAGACCGCTCTGGTCACCGGCGCAGCGACCGGTATCGGCCGTGCCACCGCACTCGCGCTGGCCGCCGAAGGCGCGCGGGTCTGGATCAACCATCGCGATCAACACGATTTGGCGGAACGAGTGGTCGAGCAGATCATCGCCAACGGCGGCTGCGCCTGGGCCATCGAGGCCGATGTCAGCGATCCGGCCGCAGTCGCGGCAATGTTCGAGACCATCGAGGCGCAGGGACCGCTGGATCTACTGGTCAACAACGCCGGGGTGATCCTGGAAAAGCCCTTTCTCGAAACCAGCGAGGCCGACTGGGCAAGGGTGCTGGGCGTCGACCTCGCCGGCGTCTACCGCTGCTGTCGCCATGCGCTGGCACAGATGCAGCCGCGGCGCAGCGGCGCCATCGTCAATGTCGCCTCGGACCTCGGCTTTCTCGGCCGCGAACAGTACGTTGCCTACTGCACGGCCAAGGCCGGGGTGATCGGCCTGACCCGCTCGCTGGCCCGCGAATTCGCTGCAGACGGCATCCGCATCAACGGCGTCGCGCCCGGCCCCATCGCCACGGCGATGGTCAGCCCGGAGCATATGAGCGACGAGTGGATGGCCAAGGAGCTGGCGATTCCCATGGCGCGCCTGGGTACGCCGGAGGAAGTCGCGGCGGCCATCGTCTTCCTGCTTTCGCCGCAGGCGAGCTATTTCACCGGACAGCTGCTCGGGCCCAATGGCGGCTCCTGGATGGGCGCATGAACAGCCTTATGCCACAGGGGATGCTGATCGGCGGCGCCATCATGTGGGGCCTGGGCTGGCTGCCACTGCAGTTCTTCGCTGCCCGCGGCCTGGCCGGCATGCCGCTGGTGCTGCTGACCTATTCTCTACTCAGCCTCCTGGCGCTACCGGTGCTCTGGCAGCAGCGCCGGCAGTGGGCGAGCCAGTATCGCCAGGTCCTCACCATGGGCCTGTGCGGCGGCTGGGCCACCGCGGCACTGGTCACCGCCCTGGCCGACGGAAACGTGGTGCGAGTGATGCTGCTGTTCTATCTGGCGCCGGTGTGGGCGATGGTCGGCGGCTGGCTGCTGCTCGGCGAACGCCTCAGCGGCACACGGCTTTTCGCTCTGGGGCTGGCAATGCTCGGCATAGGCCTGACCCTCGGCATCACTGGCGAAGCCCTGGACGCGCCAGGCGCGAATGACTGGCTGGCGCTATCCGCCGGCCTCGCCTTCAGCCTCAACAACCTGGCCACCCGCGCCGCCGACCAGGTGCCGCTGGCGAGCAAGGCGCTGGTTAGTTTCATCGGTAGCGCGCTGCTTGGCGGACTGTTCTGCCTACTGTTTCGTCAGTCGATACCAACGCTGGATCTGACCCTGACCTGTCAGATCGCCCTGCTCGCCCTCGGCTGGCTGATCAGCATGGCTGCCGTGCAGTACGGCCTCACCCATCTGGAGGCCGGCCGCGCCGCGGTGCTGGTGGTGTTCGAGCTGATCGCCGCGGTGCTGTCGTCCGCCTGGTTCGGCGCCCACGCCATCGGCCCGAACGAATGGCTCGGCGCCGCCCTGATCACCACCGCCGCGCTGATCGCCGGCTGGCCGGAACGTCCCCTCCCCATCGCGACTAGGAGCACCTGCGCATGAGCGTGCACATGGATCAACTGAGCTGGGTCGATTACGAACGCCGCATCGGCGAAGGCGCCGTGGTCTTTTTGCCCTGCGGCGCCACCGAGCAGCATGGCCCACATCTGCCGCTGGGCACCGATGCGCTGTTGGCCAGCGCCATCAGCGCCGAAGTGGCGGCGCGGGTCGGCGGTCTGGTGGCGCCGGCGCTGTCATACGGCTACAAGTCGCAACCCAAATGCGGAGGCGGTCAGCATTTCTGCGGTACCACCAGCCTGGATGGCGCGACCCTCAGTGCCCTGGTGCGCGACGCCGTACGGGAGTTCCAACGCCACGGCGTGCGCCGCCTGGTGCTGGTGCTCGGCCATTACGAGAACCAGTGGTTCGTCGCCGAAGGCATCCAGCTCGCGCTGCGCGACCTCGGACCGGACGCCGGGCTGGAGGTAATGCGCCTGGAGCACTGGGACTTCTGCCGCGAGCAGACCCTGACCGATGTCTTCCCCGATGGGTTCCCCGGCTTCGCCCTGGAGCATGCTGCGGTGATCGAGACCTCGCTGATGCTGCACTTCCATCCGCAGCTGGTGGCGCTGGAGAAGATTCCGGACGACGCCCCGGCGGACTTCCCGCCCTACGACATGTATCCCACCCGCATCGAGTGGGTGCCTCCTTCCGGCGTGCTGTCCTCGGCCAAAGGCTCCAGCGCGGCGAAAGGCCAGCGGCTGGCCGAAGACATCGTCGACGGCATCGCCGCTGCGGTGTGCAAGGAGTTTGCCCTGTGACCCTGGCGACGAACCTGAACCCCGGGCGCACGGCGCTACTGGTGATCGACATGCAGCGTGATTTCTGCGCCCTGGGTGGCTACGCCGACCAGGCCGGCATGGACGTCAGCCGCCTGCGTGCACCGATCCCGGCGATCCAGGCGCTGCTGGATCGCGCTCGCGGGCTGGGCATGCTGGTCGTGCACACCCGTGAAGGTCATCGTCCGGATCTTTCCGATCTGCCCGACCCCAAACGCCGCCGTGCCGAAGCGACTGGCGCCCCCATCGGCAGTGCTGGCCCCCTCGGCCGCCTGCTGGTGCGCGGCGAATTCGGCCACGACCTGATCGACGAACTGCAGCCGCGCGCTGGCGAGCCGGTGATCGACAAACCCGGCTACAGCGCTTTCGCCCATACCGATCTCGAACTGATCCTGCGCCGCCGCGGCATCGAGCGGCTGATCCTGACCGGCGTGACTACCGAGGTCTGCGTGTCTTCGACGCTGCGCCAGGCCATCGACCTTGGCTTCGACTGCCTGACCGTCAGCGATGCCTGCGCCTCGTCCGACCCGCAACTGCATGCGGCTGCGCTGGCGATGATCGAGGTCGAAGGTGGGCTGTTCGGCAGCGTGACCGACAGCGCCAGCCTGCTCCGGCGTCTGGAGCGTGCCGCATGACCGATGTGCTGAAGCTCTGGCCACTGCTGACCGCCACGCATCGCTATGACAAGTCGATTTCCACCCGCAATCGCGGCCAGGGCACGCTGATCGACGCGCCGATCCTCGCCTTCCTAATCGAAACCCGACAGGGACGAGTGTTGTTCGACGTCGGCTGCGACTACGCCAAGCTCAGCGATCCGCAGCTGCGTGCGCGCTGGTTCGATCCGGTGGAGTTTCCCATGGGGCCGCCCGAGATGACCGAGGAGCAGCGTCTGCCCGCCCATCTGGACCGACACGGGCTGTCCCCCGCCGATATTGATCTCGTGTTCCTCAGTCATCTGCATTTCGATCACGCCGGTGGCCTGTGCGAACTGTGCGGCTGCGATGTGCATGTGCATGAAGCGGAACTCGCCGCCGCCCGCGCCCAGGCGGACAATGCCTACTTCGCCGATGACTTTGCCGGCGAACATCGTTGGATGCTGCAGCGCGACGAATACGAGCTGCTGCCCGGACTGCGCGCGATCAATACCCCCGGGCACACGGCCGGCCACATGTCGCTGCTTATCGAACTGCCGCACGGCAAGCCGGTGATTCTCGCCGGGGACGCTGCGGACCTGAGCGAGAACCTGGTCGACGAAGTCGCGCCCGGCCTCTGCTGGCAGGACCGCGAAGACCTGGCGTTGGCCAGCATCCGCAAGCTCAAGGCCACCGCTGCCGAAACCGACGCCGCTATCTGGCCGAATCACGACATGGCCTTCTGGCGCACCCTCAAACGCTTTCCGGAGTACCACGCATGAAGAGCGTTCCCGATGCCTATCTCGGCGTGTGGCGCCGGCGCCTGCTGACCACCACGGCCGGCTTGCGTGACGAAACCAGCGAGGTGTACTGGCTGCAAACCGCCAGCCTGCACGCCGACCTGCGCCTGCCGCGGCCGCAAGCGCTGCCGCCAGCCGCCTCGCTGGAAACCTGCAGCCATGCCCAGCAGCTGGCCCTGAGCGAGCAGGCTGGCTTCGCCGGCATCACCGAGGTCAACGGCGATATCTGCCAGTGGCATCGGCTGATCGACTTCCAGCCGCCGGGCGGACCTGCGGATATCGGCCTGATGCACTTCGAGACCCCTGAGCGGCTGCTGGAGGACGGGCTCGACGGCAGCTACCACGAAATCTGGCAGCGCCTGCCGGAGTCGCAGGGGCGCAACTGGGGCATCTGGCTGCGCGCGGCGGAGCAGCCAGCCCGCCAGGCCTGTCTGCTGGTAGCGGGCGACTACTTCCTGTTCGCTGCCGAGCGGCCGATTCTGCTGCCGGCCAGCACAGGATATCTGCGTGACCAACTGGCCGCCGTCAGCCCCGCCCTGCGGCCACAGTTGCTGGCCTGTGAGCTGTCGTTCGGTCGCCATCGCAACGGCGCAACACCCTGGCAGATCACCCATTCGACGCTGCCCGGCCGCGTCGGCGACGCCCTGTTGTCGAGCTACTGGAACTTCGCCGACCCCGCCAGCCTGCCCGCCGCGGACCTTGCCGCCCTCGGTCGCTATCCGGCGGCCGGCGGCTGGCAACGCGTCGAACTGGATGTGCCCACCGTTTCACAGGAGGTTCCCGCATGACAGCGCAGATCAGCATCCCCTCCGCTGCCACCGCCGCGCAGCCGCGACACACGGCAACACCGGCCGCACCGGCCGAACAGGTGGTGCGCAAGAGCAGTTTCTGGCGCATTCGCGGCGAGATATCCCGGCGCAGCGCCTGGCTACTAACCGGCGCCGGGCTGAGCCTGCCCTTCGTCATCTGGTGGCTGTGGACGGCGCTCGGCCTCGCCGACCCGATGTTCATGCCCAGCCCCGGCGCGGTGCTCGAACGCATCGGCCGCTGGTGGACAAGCGAAGGGCTGCTGAGGGACATCGGCATCAGCGTCTGGCGGGTCATGGCGGGCTTCGGTGCCTCGGCACTGATTGCCCTGCCGCTGGGGCTGTACATCGGCACCTATCGGCCGGTGCAGGCCTTTCTCGAACCGCTCACCGACTTCATCCGCTATATGCCGGCGGTAGCCTTCATTCCGCTGGTGATGCTCTGGGTCGGTATTGATGAGGGCTCCAAGGTACTGATCATCTTCATCGGCACCTTCTTCCAGATGGTGCTGATGGTCGCCGAAGACGTGCGCCGCGTGCCCATGGCGCAGATCGAGGCGGCGCAGACCATGGGCGCCAACAGCGGCGAGATCGTCAAGTTGGTGATCCTGCCGTCGGCCAAACCGGCGCTGCTCGACACCCTGCGCATCACCTGCGGCTGGGCCTGGACCTACCTGGTAGTAGCCGAACTGGTTGCGGCCAACTCCGGCCTCGGCTACGCCATCCTCAAGGCGCAGCGCTACATGCACACCGACAAGATCTTCGCCGGCATCCTGCTGATCGGTCTGATCGGCCTGCTCACCGACCAGGCCTTCCGCTGGTTGCACCGCCGCGCCTTTCCCTGGATGAGGAAATGACCATGTCCGATGCCAAGATTCATGTCCGTCAGGTCGGCAAGACCTTCGTCAGCGAGCAGCGCGAGGTGCAGGCGCTGCAGTCGATCGACCTGGATATCCAGCCCAACGAGTTCGTCACCTTCGTCGGGGCCTCGGGCTGCGGCAAGTCCACCCTGCTGCGCATCATCGCCGGGCTGGAAACGCTGAGTTGTGGCGAGATCCTGCTCGACGGCGAGCCTATCGACGGCCCTGGCGTCGACCGCGCCATGGTCTTCCAGCACTACAGCCTCTATCCCTGGCTGACGGTGATGCAGAACATCAAGTTCTGCCGCCAGCTCAAGGTGATCGGCGACACCGTGCGCCACGACGGTGACGTGGAGTCGGCCGCAGGCCGCGCCGACGCCCTGCTCAACCTGATGGGCCTGACGCGCTTCGCCGATGCCTATCCCAGCCAGCTCTCCGGCGGGATGCAGCAGCGCGTCGCCATTGCCCGCGCCTTGATGCCCAAGCCCGCGACGCTGCTGATGGACGAGCCGTTCGGTGCGCTGGATGCGCAGACGCGAGAGGTCATGCACGACCTCATCCGCCATGTGCACAGGCTGGAAAAGAGCACCATCCTGTTCGTCACCCACGATGTCGAGGAAGCCATCTATCTGGGCAGCCGCGTCGTGCTGATGGCGCCGAGGCCCGGGCGCATCGACTCCATCTACGAGGTGCCGCTGCCGGCCCAGCGCCATCAGGACATGAAGCTCGCGCCCGAATTCACCGAGCTCAAGCGCGAAATCCTCGCCCGCATCCGCGAGACGTCCGGCATGCAGACCGACCTCGAGCAACTGGCCAAACTCAGTGCCGTGGCCGGCTAAAGGCTAGCGCCCGAGCAACTCGGCCATTGCCGCAAATACCTGCTGCATGGCCGGCGCGCTGCGGCCCGGCCCACCGGCGCAATGGCCCCAGTCCGATTCGAGCACCCGTAGCTCGGCACCTGGAATCAGCGCGGCCTCGTGGCGGGCATCCTCGACGGTGAAATACAGATCGCTGCTGCCGGGCATGAGGATGGACCGCGCGCGGATGCGACCCAGCGCTTCGGCCAGCGAGCCGGCAGCGAAACTGCGGGCCGGGTCGGCCGATTGCCAGGTATGCAGTACGCAGAGCAGGTCGTTGGCGTCCTGCTCCAGATGATCCTGTTCCCAGTAGTCGAGCAGCGCCTCAAGGCTCTCGAAGCCCAGCTCGCGCCATAGCTCATGACGATAGAACGCCTGCGAATAGGCCCAACCGGCATAGGCGCGACCGAACGCCCGCAGTCCTCGTTCCGGCGGCACGCTGTAGCGCCCTCCCAGCCAGGCGGCGTCGGCGCACAGCGCCGCCTTCACCCCTTCGAGAAACACCCGATTGTGCGGCCAGCAGCGCGCCGTGCAGCAGAACGGCAGGATGGCGCGCATCCGCTCGGGATAGGCCATCGCCCAGAACAGCGTCTGCATGCCGCCCATGGACCAGCCCGTCACCAAGGCGAGCTGCCAGTCGTCACCGAACAGCCGGTCGAGCAACGCCTTCTGGGCGTGCAGATTGTCCAGCAGGCTCACCTGCGGAAAGTCCGCACCCTCCTGTCCCGGCGCCGCGTTGCTCGGCGAAGTCGACCAGCCGGCGCCGAAAAGGTTGGTCAGCACCACGCAGTAATCGCCGCCTGCCAGTGGCCCCTCCGCACCAAGCAGGGGCAGGCTGCCCCAATGTGTGCCGCCGTAGTAGCTGGGAATCAGCACCAGGTTGTCTCGCGCCCGGTTCGGCGTGCCTATTACCTGATAGCAAATGCGTGCATTGCGCAATCGCTCGCCGCTTTCCAGGCTCATTTCGCCCAGCGCGTGAAGCTTCTTTTCCCTTTTTATTTCAAGCATCTGCATGACTCCCACATCGGCGAAACGGGCAAGCAGTGGCACCAGACGTAGCCCGTTTCTATACACGCTGGCATGTATATTGGATGAAGGAATCGTGCCAGCGGCCCCGGCCGCCATTCATGACTCCAAGGAGCGCAAGCAGATGACCAGCTTCCCACTCTCCTCCGTCGAGGAGCTGAAACAGCGGCTGCAGGACAAGGGCGTGAAGTACGCCATGGCCAGCTACGTCGACATGCACGGCGTGATCAAAGGCAAGTTCGTTCCGCTCGACCATCTGGGGCAGATGCTTCGCGGTTCCGAGCTGTACACCGGCGCAGCGCTGGACGGCGTGCCGCAGCAGATCAGCGATAACGAAGTGGCGGCGATGCCCGATCCGGCCAGCGCCACCCAGTGCAGCTGGAATCGCAGCCTGGTTTGGTTCGCCAGTGACCTCTACCTGGACGGCAAGCCGTTCGACGCCTGCTCGCGCGGCATTCTCAAGCGCCAGACCGACGCTGCGGCCGAGATGGGCTACAGCTTCAATCTGGGCATCGAGACCGAGTTCTTCCTCTACAAGGACACCCCGGACGGTGGCTTCGCCCCACTCAGCGATCGTGATACCGCGGCCAAGCCCTGCTATGACCCACGCCTGCTGATGGACAACCTGCCGGTGATCGATGAGCTGGTGGAAGCCATGAACGAGATGGGCTGGGGCGTGTACTCGTTCGACCATGAAGACGCCAACGGCCAGTTCGAAACCGACTTCAAGTACGCCGACGCGCTGACCATGGCCGACCGCTTCGTGTTCTTCCGCATGATGGCCAACGAGATCGCCCGCAAGCATGGCGCCTTCGCCACCTTCATGCCCAAGCCGTCCGCGCAGCGCACCGGCAGCGGTGCGCACTACAACATGTCCCTGGCGGACCTGGCCTCGGGCAAAAACCTCTTCGAAGTGGATGGCGAAGACCCTCACGGCTGCGGTGTCACCCCGCTCGCCTATCACTTCATCGCCGGCGTGCTGAAACACGCCAAGGCGATCTGCGCGGTCATCGCGCCAACGGTGAACAGCTACAAGCGGCTGATCCGCAAGGGCGCCATGTCCGGCTCGACCTGGGCGCCGGTGTTCGTCTGCTACGGCAACAACAACCGCACCAACATGCTGCGCATTCCGTCCCAGGGCGCGCGGGTCGAATGCCGCGCCGCGGATATCGGCTGCAACCCCTACCTCGGCGCCGCGATGATCCTCGCCGCCGGCCTGGAAGGCATCCGCGACAAGCTCGAACCGGGCCAGCCGCATCGCGAGAACATGTACGACTACAGCGAAAAGGATGTCGCGGACATGGGCATCGAAACCCTGCCGCGCACGCTGTCCGAAGCCATCGACGCTTTCGAGGCCGACCCGCTGTCGCGCCAGGTCTTCGGCGACGCCATGTACCAGGCCTTCGTCGACTACAAGCGCGACGAATGGAATGCCTACCACACCCATGTTTCCGACTGGGAAATCCAGCGCTACCTGAAATTCTTCTGACTCGATGAAAAGGAGATTCACCATGCAAGCCAATACGTTCAAGCGGGCACTCTGTGCCGGCGCCGTGATCTTTGCAGCCCTTTCGCCTTTTGCCGCGCAGGCCGAGGAAAAGAAAAGCTTCGATATTGCCTGGACCATCTATGCCGGCTGGATGCCATGGAAGTATGCGGATGAGTCGGGAATCATGAAGAAGTGGGCCGACAAGTACGGGATCGAAGTGAACATCACCCAGGTCAACGACTACGTCGAGTCGATCAACCAGTACAGCGCCGGCCAGTTCGACGGGGTGGTCGCCACCAGCATGGATGCGCTGTCGATTCCGGCTGCCGGCGGCATCGATACCACCGCACTGATCGTCGGTGACTATTCCAACGGCAACGACGGGATGGTGATGAAGGACAGCGCCGACCTGAGGAGCCTCAAGGATCAGCAGATCCATCTGGTCGAGCTGTCGGTTTCGCATTACCTGCTGGCCCAGGCGCTCGATAGCGTCGGCATGAGCGAGCGCGACGTACAGGTGGTCAACACCTCGGACGCCGATCTGGTCGCGGCATTCAGTACGGACGAAGTGCGCAATGTCGTGACCTGGAACCCGCTGCTCGACGAAGTCGCCGCCACGCCCGGTGCGCACCGCACCTTCGACTCCAGCCAGATCCCCGGCCACATCAAGGACCTGACCATCGTCAACAGCGAAACCCTGGCCGACAACCCTGATTTCGGCAAAGCCGTGGTTGGTGCCTGGTATGAGGTGATGGCGATCCTGGAAAGCGACACCGAGGAAGGCGCCAAGGCGCGTGCCTCGCTGGGCCAGGCCTCCGGAACCGATCAGGCCGGGTACGAAAGCCAGCTCAAGGGCATGAAGATGTTCTGGAAGCCTGCCGACTCGCTCGCGTTCATCAGCAGCGACGAGGCGTATCAGGCCATGGACAGCGTGCGCAGGTTCTCCTTCGACCACGGTCTGCTGGGCGACGGTGCGGACTCGGTAGACTTTATCGGCATCGCCATGCCTGGCGGCAAGTTGATGGGCTCGGATGCCAACGTCAAACTGCGCTTCGATACCACCTACATGCAAATGGCCGCGGACGGAAAACTCTGAGTCTTCAGCGTGACGGGCGCCAAGCGCCCGTATCATCAGCCACGGCGCGCTGTCGCACAGTGGGTTCTGGCTGAGCCACCGCGCATCATCTGAGGCCCCCACATGCGCCGGACCAAAGAAGACGCCGAACAGACCCGTCTGAAGATCATTGCTGCAGCACTGGAATTGTTCAGCCGCAACGGTTACTCGAACACCACGCTGGCGATGATCGCCGACAGCGCCGGCTTCAGCCGCGGCCCGATCTACTGGCATTTCAAAAGCAAGGACGAACTGTACGAAGCGGTCCTGGCCTACTCCCAGGCACCGCTGGAGCAGCTCATCGCCCGCAGCCGAAAGCTGGCCGACGAGCCGCTTGTCGCGCTCGAGCACTTCATCGACGACTGGTTTCGGCTGTTGCTGGAGGACCGCTGGTATCGCCAGTCTTTCGAAATCCTGCTGAACAAGACCGAACTCACGGCACAGATGGCCAGCACATTGAAGCGTGAACGCAAGCTGACCCGCGACATGGTCCAGCTGCTGGAGGCGCTGGTCGAGCGAAGTCAGCAGACGCCTGGCACCGGCAACTGCCAATCCCCACGATCGCTGGCGCTGCTACTCTATTCGAGCCTGATGGGCATCACCCACACCTGGTTGCTGTCACCCAAGCTGTTTTCGCTCAGGGAGCAGACGCCCTTCATGGCGAGCAATCTGTTGGCGCTGGTGACGTCGCACGCTCCATCCTCAGTGACTAGCCAAGCAAGCGAGGGCGCTTGAGCTTGCTCAGCAGCGCCGGCCGCAGCGCGGCGGCGTCCAGATCGATGGTATTGATCAGCCCGGTGATCTCGGCGCGGGAAAGCGATAGCCGGCACGGCAAACCGGTAAGCAAGAGCGACTCGCCTGCCGCTTCATCGACTAGCAGCACGCGGATGGTCGAGGGCGAATCCATCCGCGCGCTGAACAGCAGCGGTTCGAAATATTGTTGAACCAGGGCAAATGCCTCCGGTTGCCTGAATCGCTTCATGATGACAACTCCATTTGTCAGGCGGCGGATTCTAGCAGTGGCTTTCGCATCGCTCTGGCTGGCAAGTGCCAACTGCAGCACAACCTGCGTCGACACTGTCAAAGCAAAACTTGCCCTACGGATGTTGCAGGAAGTCGCGCGGGCAGCCTACGCAATGCACTGCAGCCTGACATTCGCCGATCCTGGCAACATCCGCGCTCGTTTTCCGTACCGCAGAAACGCTGAAGGCCCCGTAATAGGGGCCTTCAGGATTGCAGATGGCGGAAGCGCAGAGATTCGAACTCTGGGAAGGGTCTCCCCTTCGGCGGTTTTCAAGACCGCTGCCTTCAACCACTCGGCCACACTTCCGGATAAAGCGGGCGCAATAGTACCGGATAGAAATACACTGTCAAACACTGATGCTAGGCATCCAACTTGCCTCTGTTATGATCCGGGACAAATCGTCTCAGGCTTGAATTCATCCAAGGAGTGTCGCCATGCACGAACACGAATACGCGCTTAGCCACACGCAGGTCGAACAGCGTGAGGTCAGCAAGGTCCTGCGCAACACCTACGGGCTACTGGCCATGACGCTCGCGTTCAGCGGCCTGGTTGCCTATATGGCCATGCAGGCCAACGCGGCCTACCCGAACATCTTCGTGGTGCTGATCGGCTTCTATGGCCTTTTCTTCCTCACCGCCAAGCTGCGCAACTCGGCATGGGGCCTGGTTTCCACCTTCGCTCTGACCGGCTTCATGGGCTACACGCTCGGGCCGATCCTCAATATGTATCTGGGTCTGGCCAATGGCGGTGAGCTGATTAGCTCGGCGCTGTCGATGACCGCTCTGGTGTTCTTCGGACTGTCGGCCTACGTGCTGATCACCCGCAAGGACATGAGCTTCCTCAGTGGCTTCATCACCGCGGGTTTCTTCGTGTTGATCGGCGCCATGCTGGCGGGCTTCTTCTTCCAGATCACCGGGCTGCAACTGGCGATCAGCGCAGGTTTCGTGCTGTTCTCCTCGGCCTGCATCCTGTTCCAGACCAGCGCCATCATCCATGGCGGCGAGCGTAACTACATCATGGCCACCATCGGCCTGTTCGTTTCGCTGTACAACCTGTTCATCAGCCTGCTGCAGCTGCTGGGCATCTTCGGTGGCGACGACTGATCCGGCATCGCCTTGAACGAGCCCGCTTCGGCGGGCTTTTTCATGCCCGCAGCTGGCGTATCATGTCAGCTGTTCTGCCATGGTGCTCCGATGAAATTCGTAATCGCCCTGTTCGCTCCGCCCCATTCACCCGCTGCCCGCCGCGCGTTGCGCTTTGCCGAAGCCGTGCTCGCTGGCGGGCATGAAATCGTCCGGCTGTTCTTCTATCAGGATGGCGTGCACAGTGCTTCAGCGAACGTCGTGGCGGCACAGGACGAACTGGACGTGGCGGCTGAATGGAGCCGTTTCGTCAGCGCCAACCAGCTGGACGGCGTGGTCTGCATCGCCGCCGGCCTGCGTCGCGGCGTACTGGATGCCGGCGAAGCGCAGCGCTACCAGCGTCCGGCAGCGAACCTTGCCGCTGGCTGGGAGCTGTCGGGGCTGGGCCAGTTGCATGAAGCCGCGCAGCAGGCCGATCGGCTCGTCTGCTTCGGAGGCCAATGATGGCGCGTTCCATGCTAATCATTAGCCGTCAGGCGCCCTGGGCCGGCCCATCTGCGCGTGAGGCACTGGATATCGTTTTGGCCGGTGGCGCTTTCGAGCTGCCTCTAGGGCTGCTGTTTCTCGATGACGGCGTATTCCAGCTTACGAAGGCGCAGCAGGCCGCATCGCTCGAGCAGAAAGATCTGACCGCGAATCTGCAGGCGCTGCCGCTGTTCGGCATCGACAGCCTGTTCGTCGCTCGCCGCAGCCTGGCCGAGCGCAACCTGGACGAATCCTCTCTGGCGCTGCCGGTCGAAATCCTCGACGACGCTGGCCTGAGCACCCTGATCAACCGCTATGACCATGTGATCACGATCTGATGGCGACTCTGCATCTGCTTTCCCATTCGCCCTTCAGCGACGGCCGCTTCAACAGCTGCCTGCCGCTACTAGGCGACACCGACGCCCTGCTGCTGGCCGGCGACGCAACCTACGCCCTGACAGCCGGAACCAAACCCGCGACCGAATTGGAGCAACTGCCAGAGCAGGTCGCGCTGTTCGCACTTGAAGATGACGTGCAGGCCCGGGCACTCGGCATGCTGCCGCCGCGCGTGCAATTGCTGGACTACGCGGGCTTCGTCGAACTGACCTGCCGTTACGAACGGATCAACAGCTGGCTATGAGCAGCCTGGTCGTGGATGGGCGCGAGATCGCGCTGGACAAGGACGGCTTTCTGGTCGATCTGAGCGACTGGAACGAAGCCGTTGCCGAAGCGCTGGCGCGCCGTGAAGAGTTGGAGCTGGAAGACGAACATCGGGAAGTGCTTCGGCTGCTGCGCGAGTTCTATGCCGAATTCCAGCTGTCGCCGGCCACACGCCCGCTGATCAAGTACACCGCACTCAAGCTGGGGCTTGAAAAGGGCAACAGCATGCACCTCAACCGCCTGTTCAAGGGCACCCCTGCCAAACTGGCCGCCAAGCTGGCCGGGCTGCCAAAACCGAGCAACTGCCTATGAGCCTCGAAACGCCTGCAGAACATCCTTTCGCCGCCTTCGTGCGCATCCTTGGCAAAGGCAAGCGTGGCGCCCGTGACCTGACACGCGAAGAAGCCCGCGAAGCCATGGGCATGCTGCTCGACGGCAAGGTGGAGGACGCTCAGCTGGGCGCCTTCCTCATGTTGCTGCGGCACAAGGAAGAAAGCCCCGACGAGCTGGCGGGCTTTACCCAGGCCGTGCGTGAGCGCGTGCAGGCACCGACTATCCCGGTCGATATCGACTGGCCGACATATGCCGGCAAGAAGCGCCACCTGCCCTGGTATCTGCTGGCAGCCAAGTGCCTGGCAGCCAATGGCATACGCATCCTCATGCACGGTGGCGGTGCCCATACTGCTGGGCGCATCTATAGCGAACAGCAGCTTGAGCTGCTGGGCATTCGTCGATGCGAGAACTGGCAACAGGTCAGCGTGGCACTGGACCAGAGCAATCTCGCGTTCATCCCGCTGGGAGCCTGGATGCCGGTGCTGCAGCGCATGATCGACATGCGCAACCTGCTCGGCCTGCGCTCGCCAATCCACTCGCTGGCGCGCCTGCTCAACCCGCTGGGCGCAGGCTGCGGCCTGCAGAGCATCTTCCACCCCGGTTATCAGGATGCCCATCGCCAGGCCAGCACCCTGCTCGGCGACCACGCCATCGTCATCAAGGGCGAAGGCGGCGAGATCGAGATGAACCCGGACAACATCTCCCATCTCTACGGCACCACTGGCGGCACGCCGTGGGACGAGGAATGGCCAGCACTGTCCGAGCGGCGCCACGTGAAGCCCGCACAGCTCGACCCGCAGCAGCTGCTTGCCGTCTGGGCTGGCGAGCAGGAAGACGCCTACGGTGAACTCGCTGTGATCGCCACCATGGCCCTTGCCCTGCGAGGCCTTGGCGCGACGCGGGAGGCAGCTTACGAGCAAGCGCAAAGCTACTGGCGCGCCCGCCATTCGTCGATTTAAGCGATAGAATTAACCCGCCATTCGGTCACATCGATCGAACGATGCTTCCTAGACTGGCCTCCTATGCCGTAACAGGAGGGCACCATGGGATTACTGATCGATGGCCAGTGGCACGACCGCTGGTACGCAAGCCGCGATGGCAAATTCGAACGCGAACAGGCCAAGCGCCGGCACTGGGTCACGCCCGACGGCGCGCCCGGGCCTGACGGCCAGGGTGGCTTCCAGGCCGAGGCCGGTCGCTATCATCTCTATGTTTCGCTAGCCTGTCCGTGGGCGCATCGCACGCTGATCTACCGCAAGCTCAAGGGGCTCGAGCCGCTGATCGAGGTGTCCGTGGTCAGCTGGCTGATGGCCGAGCACGGCTGGACCTTCGACAAGTCCACCGGCTCCAGCGGCGATGCGCTGGACGAATTCGACTACCTCCATCAGCGCTACACCCGTGACGATCCGAAGTACTCGGGCCGGGTCACCGTTCCCGTTCTTTGGGATCGCGAGCGCCAGTGCATCGTCAACAACGAATCGGCCGATATCATCCGCATCTTCAACAGCGCTTTCGACGAGCTGACCGGCTCTACGCTGGATTTCTACCCAGAGGCGCTGCATGGTGAAATCGATGCGCTAAACGCGCGGATCTATCCGGCGATCAACAACGGGGTCTACCGAGCAGGTTTCGCCACGACCCAGGAGGCCTACGAAGAGGCCTTCGACGAGTTGTTCCGTGAGCTCGACTGGTTGGAGCGACGCCTGGGCAAGCAGCGCTACCTGACAGGGGAGTACCTGACAGAGGCCGACTGGCGCCTGTTCACCACAGCCATTCGCTTCGACGCGGTTTACCACGGCCACTTCAAGTGCAACCTGCGCCGCATCGAGGACTACCCGAACCTGTCGAACTGGCTACGCGAGCTGTACCAGTGGCCGGGAATTGCCGAAACGGTGGATTTCACACACATCAAGAACCACTACTACGCCAGCCATCGACAGATCAACGGAAATGGCATCGTGCCGAAAGGTCCGCTTCTTGGACTGGATCGACCACATGATCGCGAGCGCCTGCGAGGCAACGGCATCTGGGTGAGATCGGAGCACAGCTAGCCTGAAACCCATACCATCGCCCAGATGTCGTGCTTCTACAAAACTCCAGGTCCTGTGTGAAGCGCGCCCGCGGCGATGCGGTCACATCCGACGGCTGCCGGGGCCAGCGGATCAGTCATCCAGCTGTACCATGCTCGAGCATATGGCACATGGCAGTCTTCAGCTTCATCGGCCGCACCGGCTTGTGCATCAGCATATGGCCCAGCTCGCGGACCTGCTGCTTGAGTTCGTTGCTGTAGTTGGCGGTGATCATCAGCGCCGGTAGCGGGCTGGCGCGGCGCGCATTGACGGTGGCGACGACATCGATGCCGGTGTGGCCATTGTCCAGGTGGTAGTCGGCGATCATCAAGTCGGCCTCGGCATGGAAGTTGTCCACCTGCCTCGCCAGGTCCTCCTCGGACAGCGCCGTGATCACCTTGCAGCCCCAGCCTTCCAGCAGCGTGCGCATGCCCGCACAGATCGCGGTGTCGTTATCCAGCACCCAGACCCGGGCGCCCTGCAGCCGCTGTAGCACCAGCTCCGTGGTACTCGGCTCAGGCCGCGCCTTGGGTGCGCGCTTGGCCAATGGTACGTCAATGGCGAAACACGAGCCGCGTCCTGGGTGCGAACTGACCCGGATACGATGGCCCAGCATGCGCGCGATCTTTTCGACGATGGCCAGGCCAAGGCCGAGACCACGATCCTGGTTGGGACGCACGCCCTCCCCGCGCTTGAATTCCTGGAAGATTTCCTCGAGCTTGTCCGAGGCGATGCCCACGCCGGTATCCCAGACTTCGATGGATAGACTCTGCCGGTGGCGACGACAACCCAGCAGTACGCGTCCTTTGGGTGTGTAGCGAATCGCGTTGGTCAGCAGATTGCGCAGGATGCGCGCGAGCAGCTGGATATCGCTACGCACCAGCGCCGAACAGGGAATGAAGTCCAGCTGCAACTGTTCGGCCCCGGCGATCTGGCGGAACTCCATGGCCAGGTTTTCCAAAAGCTCACTGACGGCGAACGGGGCGATATCCGGTTTGATCACGCCGGCATCCAGCTTGGAAATATCGACCAGCGTGCCAAGCAGGTTCTCCACGTCTTCCAGCGAGTTGCTGATGTTGCGGATCAGCCCGCCGTTGGGCGCCCCCGGTTGTTCCAGCAAGGCGCTGGTGAACAGCCGCGCGGCGTTGAGCGGCTGCAGCAGGTCATGGCTGACCGCGGCAAGGAATTTGGTCTTGGACAGGTTGGCCACTTCCGCCTCGCGCTTGGCTTCGCGCAGCCGCGCCTCGACATGACTACGCTCGTCGATCTCGCGCAGCAGCTGGTCGTTGAGGCTGGTCAGCTCGGCAGTGCGCTCACGCACCCGCTGTTCGAGATTCTGATAGGCCTGGTGCAACGCCTCGGCGGTGCGCCGGCGATCGGTGATGTCCTGAATCAGCACGAAAATGCCGGCCACTTCGCCATTGGCCTGCCGGTTCGGCACATAGGAGCGCAGCATATAGCGCTGCTGGCCGGCATGGTTGCGCTCGGCCATCTCGAAGCTGACACTCTCGCCCGACAGTGCGCGATCAATGTAGGGCTCCAGTTGCCGCCAGTGCTCGCCGCTGTGGACCTCGCGCAGCGACTGGCCGAGCATGCCGTCGCTGGGCCAGCGATACCATTCCTCGTAGACCTTGTTGGTGAACTCGTAGGTGAGATCGGCCGAGACGTAGGCGATCAGCGCCGGCACATGGTCGGTGATCAGGCGAATCCAGCGCTCGCTCTCGCGCAGCGCCTCGGCATGGCGGTAGCGCTCGGTGATGTCAGTAAAGGTATTGACGAAGCCGCCGGTGGGCAGCGCATGGGTGCGAATTTCCAGCACGCGGCCATCGAACAGGCGCTGCTCCAGCTCGCGGATTGGCCGGCCGCGGGCGTCACGGCTGTTGGGTGTGAGCAGGGTCAGCTCGCTGTCGGCCATGACCTCCTCGAACGGTCGATGTGCCTCGATCGGCGCCAGCCCGCAGAGTTCGAGAAAGCGCCGGTTCCACAGCTCCAGCGCACCCTCGGCGCTGACCATCGCTACGCCCTGGGACAGGTTGTCCACCGCGCGCTGCAACAGCCTCGACTTCTGCGCCAGCGCCTGCTCGCGACGCATGGTCTCGCTGACTTTCACCTCGGTGATGTCGGTGTAGAGAATCACCAGCCCGCCTTCACGGGTTGGTCGCTCGCTGACCTGCACCCAGCGCCCGTTGTTCAGGCGGTACACCGTGGGCTCATCGCCCTTGCCGCGATGCTCCTCGACGATCAGCCCGGTGCTTTCCGCCAGCCGCCGCACCTCCGCCAGCCGCGTACCGGCGTTGATGCGCGCGCGCGTGCGCGTCCATAGCGACTTGAAGCGGCGGTTGAACAGGACGATGCGCTGGTCGCGGTCGAACAGCACGAAAGCATCGGAAATGCTCTCGATGGCATCGACCAGGTGCTGGTGCGCCGTTTCCGCGCGCAACCGTGCATCGCTGAGCAGCTGGTTGCTGCCCTTGAGTTCGGCCATTGCCTGATTCAGCGCATCGGTGCGCTCGCGCACCTGCTCGGCCAGCTCCACCGAATGCTGGAACGCCGCATATGAGGCATCGCGGCCGGCACCGCTGGATTCGACGCGTTCGATCAGCGCAGCGTTGATGCGCTTGAGCTTGAGGTTTTCGCGCTCGAGTTCGGCCTGGCGCGCCAGCAGCTCAGCGACCTGCCCGGCCTCCCGGTCGGCCAATGGCGACGCCGGTGAAGGTCTGGTTGATATGCATGCCATTGAACTGCTCTCCGTAGGTGTTGAAGCCGATCACCTGCTGGCGTCGGAGAAAAGCCGAGGTCTGTTCGCTGGTATCGTTGGCCTCGATTTCCAGGCGGCGAAGGAAGCAATCACAGCCGATCGTGAGCAGCGGTGGGCCGAGGCGCTGTTCCAGTCGCTCGAATAACGCTTCCAGGTTCGGCATCAGCGGCCCCGGCTCCATGGCGGTCAACACGATGCCGTTCTCCACGGCGCAATAGAAGGTCAGGCTCATGTCCTCGTTGACCTTCTGAATCGAACGCACGTAGTAGTGCTCATTGATTCGCACCGCCAGCGGATGGGCGGCGAACAGCCGATGATCGAGATCGCTGACCGGCACGCCGATCAGCCGTGCGTATTCCTCGGCGGCCGGCTCGGCGTTCAGCTCGTAGACCCGTCGGCTGGTACTGTCGGCGCGGGTCACCACCAGCTTGTCTTCGAGCGGCAGGATGTGGTGAGTGGTGAACACCTCGAAATCCAGCCAGGTGTTGATCAGCACCACAATGGCCGCACCGCTGTAGAAACGGCCGTCGTAATAGACGTAGGTGTCACTCAGGTGATTGTCGTCGCCGGCCGAACCGCCGAAATGCGGAATGCTGCCGAAGGCCGCGCTGAGCGCGGACAGCACCACCTCCTCGCGGCTTGACAGCCCGTCGAGCAGGGTCAGCGCGAAGCTGTGATCCTTGATTGGCGCCAGCGAGTTGCTGCGGCAGTCGCTGCCCAGACGCTCCACCAGCTGCTGCGCCTCGATCAGGCTGAAGCGATCCATCTCGTCTATCAGCTCGCAGGCGATGGAAAAGCTCCGATGGTCGAAGCCGACCGCCGTCACGCAGCTGCGCCCATAGCCCTGGGAGGTGATCTCGCCTGCCGAGGTGCAACCGACCAGACGCACGCCACCGAAGTATTGGCGCAGCGCATCGCCCAGCGCCGGCAGGTCGTATTCAGCCGAACAGAAGAACAGCACGAAGCCCAGATGCGGGTGCATCAGTTGGCGCGCCAGGTCCTGCGCCACCGTTTCGGGTAGCCGGGCCTCGGACATCGCCGTGCGGATCACTTCGCCTTGTTCATCGGTCACGCACGATACCCCGCACCACTTGAATCGGATGACCCCATTCTTGGGCAGGGCATATGGGACGAAAATGCTACTTGAGTACCGGTAAAGGCCTGCCTAGGTAGTATCGCGACGAAACAACGCAGCACTGGGATGCTAGTTCAGCTGAAGTGGCCACAGTGTCGGTTCCCGTCCACCAGCCATCCTCTGCACCGCGAACCAAACGGTGTCCATCCCAATCAGGCCTGGCCTCGACGCACGCTGGCCATGTTCAGTGATGCACTGATGCAGAAAGGCCGGCCCCTTACGGATGCCGGCCTTTGTCGTGGTTGCGCAGAGATCATCACTGCGCACAGGGCGTGGGATACGCTCAACGTACGTCCCACTGCCGATGCAACGGATGGAGCGACCTACGGTTCGACGTCCATCCGCGCCCTGCTGATCGCCTCGCTTAGAAGCTCAGCGCCGCGCCCACTGCGAAGGTGCGGGTTTCTTCGTCCAGTGCCGGGCTGTCCTTGCCTTCGATCTCGAACTGGTTCAGTTCGGCGACCAGGGTTAGGTTGTCGTTGATGCTGTGGAACAGCGCGACACCGCGGGTTTCAAAATCAGCTGCATTTCCAGCGAGTCCGTTACCGTCGTCCTTGGTCTGGCCGTAGGAAAGCGCGACGCGGTTTTTGCCGAAGCGGTAGGAGCCTTGCAGCAGGTAGCCGTCGCTGTCCACTTCTCGCAGGAAAGCCTTGTTCGCATTGTTGGTGAAGAACGGGTTGATGCCTTCGGCCTGGAAACCCGATGCGGTCAGCGACAGGCTGCCCATCTTGGCCTGCACGCCGTAACCCACGCCCTTGGAATCGACCTTATCGATGCTGCTGTCGGTGTTGTCCGAGCTCTGCTGCATGCCGTTGATCCAGGTGTAGAACTGGGTGCCGCCCAGCTCGAACTCGTAGGTCACTTCGGTCTCGAAACGAGGTGCGTCCTGGTAAGCCTTATCCAGTGTAGTCGTGGTGTCATCGGTGGTATCCACCGGGTCCATGATACCGGCAGCGATGCGCAGGCCGTTCATCTTCGGCGAGCGATAGGTGATCTGCGAAGTCGGGAACGGATACGGGTAACCGGTTCCGATGTTGCCGAAGGAGACGCCGCCACCATCGACGAGCTGTAAAGTATCGCTGACCTGGCCATAACCGCTGAGTAGTTCGTCGAGCAGGATGTTGGAGCGACCGAACAGGCCGAAATCCTTACCGAACAGCACTTCACCCCACTGCTCGTTGGCAACGGTCGCATAGAACTGACGAACGTCGATACCGGTTTCGGTGCTGTTCGTATCGCTGTCGTTGATGGTCACCCAGAACGAGGAGCGACCACCCAGTTTGAGATCGCCGACCTGCTTGCCGAAGTTGAAGCCGATCCAGTTGGGCAGGAAGCCCATCTTCACCCGCGACTGCTTGCGATCGAACTGCTCGCCGGCACGCTCGACGTCGCTGTGAACGTAGAAGGTGTTGAAGTAACCATCGGTGGAAAAGGTGGTGTCGTCCTGATCGTAAAGCACGATTTCGGCGACGGCCGACTGGCTTACGGTCATGGCGACGGCACTGGCCAGGGCCAGTGGCAACAGGGTTGATACGGCTTTCTTGTTGTTGTGCATGGCGCTCTCCGCGGTTTTGACGACAAGCAGTCGTGACGGGAGCGATTATCGAAAGGCCGTCCGAGCGCACATACGCTGCGATGGCGGCGAAAGGCTAGTACTTTCGCCCGGGGTGCCGTCTTGCATGTAAAGCATCTCATCCGACCGCCAGACGCACGAGGCTTAGGTCGTACACCCAAAGCAGCGCGCCACCATACCCCAGCACAAGCCACGGCAGCCCGCCGTAAACGGCTGGCCATCGAGTTGCATTGTCGGGGTTGAATGGACGGGTGATGTGGGACGCTGAGGTTACCGTCAGCAACGATGCCAACGCGTGTCGGGCGCTTCAGCATTGGCGACCACATGCCAGCCGCCTTCGGCATCGCGCAGCGCCTGTAGCTGAGCACGGAGAGCTCGGGCATCGAGGTTGGCCGACGCCGCAGCCACCGCCTCCGGGTGATCACCATCGAAGCCGGCCAGGTGCGCCTGCCATAACGACTCGGCGCGGCGGCGCAGGTCGCCGTCGTGGTTGCCGGTCGAGGGATCCGCTGCAGCGACTTCAACCAGAGTGCCAGCAAAGCCGTCGAGGAAGGTTTCGATATGGGCGAGGATCTCACTGGCAGATGCGCTGGGAGACTGCACCGCGAAAACGATGCCCGGGCACTCGCCGAACTGACGATAGCCACAGAACACCGCATAGCCGAGCTGCAGTTCGCTGCGCAGTCGACGGTAGAACGCGCCTTCCATCAATCGCGCCAGGCGGCGCCAGCTCGCCTCGATGAAGGCTGTCCGAAGCGATAGCGGACAGAACAGCACCAACGCGGTTTCCACGCCAGGCTGACCAAAGCGCGACCAGCAATAACGCGGTGTGCTTTCGTGGTACTGACCGGCACCGGGTCCGGCCAGCCCAGGCAGCTCAGCCAGTACCGTCTGCAACGGGCCACTCAGATGCCGAGGCAGTCCCACTGCCAATGCATCCCAATGGGACTGATGCCAGGCTTGATCGAGCGCGTGCTGGTCCAGCGATGCATCACCGTCTCGTGCGGCTCCCGCGAGCAGGAGCGGCAGGCGGCGCAGCAGTTGCCGTATCAGTATCTCGTCGGCACCTGACGTCACGGACTCGTAGCGCAGGCGGTGTCCTTCATTGAAAGCAGCCGGCGACGGCGCTTTGAGGATGTCGGTCAGGTCACGAAGAATTACTGGCAATGCTTCGGCATAACCGCACAGCCTCAGGCACCAGCTATGCCCATGGTCATCGAAATGCAGCTCGACACCGACTTGCGCCGCAGCGATGGCATGCCTGCGTAGCGCCGCGTGCAGCGTATGCCAGAGCCCTGCCGGTGGCTGGCCTGCGGCAAACCGCCAACGCAGGTAGAGCACGCCCTGCCCTGCAGCATCGGCGTGTTCGACCCAGCGCATGGATGGTATCTGCAACGCCGCCACGCCCAGTTGCATGCGCTCACTGAGCCAAGGATTGCGTTCCGGCAGGCGCCATTGCCATCCAGTCCTGTCTGACGGTGGCAACTGCTCGGCGACCAGGTCCAGCTCGAACCCAGCCTTTACCGGCTCGATGCGCTTAGTCCGAGCGCGACCTTCGCCGTCCACCGTCAATACGATCGGCCTGCTCGCATGAAGCTGCGCACCCAGCATCTCAAGCGCCTGCTGCACACGATTCGTATCGATCGACGGCGTCCAGGCAGCCGGGTCAATCCAGTAGCGCAACAGGGCCAGCGGCTCCTTGCCCATGAGTCCGCGCTGACGGATCTGCGCGTACTCACCCCAGAGCTCTGACCAGGCTGCCTGCGTGCTCATGAAATGCAGCCAGTCACGCACTGCGGCAACCATCTGCGCGCGTTCCGCCATGCCGCGTTCGGTCAACTGCACCTCGAAGACGGCCACACCCTGCCCGTCATGCCAGTACGGCACCCGCAACGAGACGGCATCGCACCAGTGGGCGTCGCTGAGGGTTTGGAAAAGACTCCGGTCGGCTTGCGAGCTCAACCATGAGCGGAGCACATCCAGCGCCACGCAGGCTTCATCCGGCAGCCCATCGAGGGCGAAAGCGATATCCAGATACGGTCGCGCGCCATCGACGCTCAGACGCAAGGTGCCGCCATCATCGGCGCGCAGTGGCTGTATCGGCCTCGCGACGATCGGTGCGACCGGTAGCTGGCATTCATCGCTCTGCAGCAGTTCCAGCACCTGCTCAAGGCTGCAGGGTGCGGCGACCAGCAGTTCCATCTGCCCGGTTTGATAGAAGCGCTGGTGATAGCCCGTCAGCGCTTTCTGGAACGCTGGCGCCTCTACCGGCAGCGTTTCGCGATTGCCCGCATGAAACCCTGAAAAGGGATGCGCGCAGCTCAGTTCCGTACCGATCGCGGCGTCGCAAAGGGTCTCCCGGTCCCGCCCCCGTGCCAGGAATTCGGCCTGCAACACCTCGCGTTCGCGCAACTGCGCCGCAGGATCGAGCAGCGGCCGGGCGAGCATGTCGAGCAGGCGTTTGAGGGCTTCGCCGAAGGCAGCGGCAGGCACCTGGAAGAAGAAGTCGGTATGACGCTCACGGGTCGATGCGTTCAATTGCCCGGCGCAACCCTGCACGAACGGCATCAGGCTCTGGGTTGGCGCATAGGCCTGGCTACCCAGGAACAGCAGGTGCTCGAGAAAATGCGCAAGCCCTGGGTATTCGCCCGGCGCATCATGTGCGCCGGCGTTCACGCGAACGAGGGCTGCTGCCTGGCTGCCCGCTGGGAGCTGGATATAGCCCAGCCGCAGGCCATTGGGCAGGAGGTGCCACTGCGGTAACACGGCAGGCGGAACGCTGTCTGGCGTCATGGATCGATCTCCTGTTGCCGGACAGCTGTGCGCATGACTCAGGTATCCAGCTGGCCGGCCAGGAACTGGCGCAGACGGCGCTGCATCAGCTTGCCCGAACTGCCGAGGCAGGCGATCGGCGTACCCGCCAGCGCTTCACGCCCCAGTTCGGCCGCCTCCCCGGCCAAAGCCAAGGAGCAATCAAGCGCGAGGGACAGCTTGTTGAGCTGGCGCAACTGCGCCTCGCCATGGGGAACGTTGGAGAACAGCACCAGCCCCTGCGGTTTCATCTTGTCGCAGACCAGCGCGAGTTCTTCCAGCGGCTGCCCGATCGGCAACACGCTGACGGCCAGGCTGTCGCCACTGAGCATCAGGCCCGCCACGAGCAATTCAAGCTCGCGACACTGCCCCGGCATCGCGGCGAGCAGTACACGCTCGCCAGCCGGCATACGGGCCAGCTGCAGCCGCTGCAGCGCCCGGGCACGAAGGAAGGCATCGAGAAACAGCCACTCGCTGGTACCGCCAAATTCCTCCTGACGCAGCAGCAGCTCCTGCCACACCGGCAACAGGACATCCTGAAACACCACAGCCAGCGGATAGGTGGAGAAGATCTGGCCGTATAGCTGCTCCAGCCGCACCTCGTCGAAACCATTCACCGCATCACGCAGTTGCCCCTGCCATTCGTTCCACTCGCTACTGGGGGTTGCGGTCGGTTCCTCTAACTCGCGGGTCGCTGCGCTGCGCGCCAGTATGCTGCCGACCTTGCTTACCGCCACGCCACGCTCGGTCCAGGAAAGAATGCTGCGAACCGCCTCCACGTCGGCCATCGAGTACAGGCGATGGCCGCTCTCGGTCCGCGTCGGCCGGATCAGCCCGTAGCGGCGCTCCCACGCTCGCAAGGTGACCGGGTTGACCCCGGTCAGGCGGGAAACTTCACGGATAGGGAATAGATCCTGCTGCTCGAAGGCGCTCGAGGCCAGGTTCGAAGCGCCGGAAGAATCGGTCATGGGGCGGCTCGCTGGAAAAGAATGCCGAGATTGTAACCCAGCGTTTCGCAGCATACCCTCTACAAACGTTGTACAAACGCAAGGTGCGATGAAATGACGCCTGATTTGCCCCTGACGCTCTATGTCGATCGAGCCTGTCCGCTGTGTGCCCGAGAAGTTCGTTGGCTGGAACGCAGCGCCGATCCGGCAAGGCTGCGGCTGGTGGATATCAGCGCTGCCGATTTCGATCCTAAAGGGCTCGACCGGGATCTGGCGCAGCTCCGACGGCGTCTGCACGCCCGCAGCGCCAGCGGTGCCTGGCTGACCGGCGTGGACGCCACCTACTGGAGCTGGCGACTGGCGGGCCACGGTCGCTGGGCCGCACCGCTCGGCTGGCGTCCATTGCGGCCACTGCTGTTGCTCGGTTACCAGCTGTTCGCCGTGCTGCGCCCGCATCTTGACTGGCTGCCGCATCCTGACGGTGCGAGTCGTTGCACAACCGGGTGCAATGTGCCGCAAAAGCCGTCGAAGACCAGCGCCGCAACCGACGATCGCCTTTAGTTGTCGGCAAGCAGAGGCATGCGCAGGCCAAACCCGGATTCCGCAGCAGCCGGGCGGCCGATCATTTCGTCATGGCTGACCGGCTGCCGCCAGTAGACCTCACGCACACCGCACGCCCGAAGCTCCCGCTTCAAGCTGCCCTGGTCGCTCCAGACGTTGCGCTGGCCATCGGCGAACTGCCGGCGGCGACCGCTGCGCTCGACCACCCAGGCGCTGTACCCGCAGCAGCGCAGACCATGCAGCTCGACCCGCTCTACTCGGCCGCGAAATAGCGCAATACGCAGCCCAAGCCTCGACACGCCCTGTTTCATACTCGGATACCTGTACAGATTCAGTTGGCCGCATAGCCCCGCAATTGCCCACCTGCCTGCCAAATGGCGGGCTCGGGCCAAGGAGTTCTTGTGCAGCAGAATATTCCTGTACATTTACCTGTACAAGAAGCAATATTCGTATAGCTTTATCGCATCCCTCATCGATGCAACAGCATTCCCCCTCCACGCAACAGCGCCCGGCGCAAAAAAGGAACCGTCATGAACGATCTGCCTGGTCATTACCGCGAAATACTCTCTGGGGTGGGTGAAAACCCGGAGCGTGAAGGTCTGCGCGACACGCCGCAACGCGCGGCGAAGGCGATGCAATACCTGTGCGGCGGTTACAACCGCAGCCTGGAAGAGATCGTCAACGGCGCGCTGTTCGCCTCGGACAACGACGAGATGGTCATCGTCAAGGACATCGAGCTGTACTCCCTGTGCGAGCACCACATGCTGCCCTTCATCGGCAAGGCCCATGTGGCGTACATCCCCACCGGGCGCGTGCTGGGCCTGTCGAAGATTGCGCGAATCGTCGACATGTTCGCCCGCCGCCTGCAGATCCAGGAAAACCTGACCCGCCAGATCGCCGAAGCCATTCAGGAAGTCACCGGCGCCGCTGGTGTTGCGGTGGTCATCGAGGCCAAGCACATGTGCATGATGATGCGCGGCGTGGAGAAGCAGAACTCGGTGATGAACACCTCGGTGATGCTCGGGGCCTTCCGCAGCTCCTGCAACACACGGATGGAATTTCTACAGCTGATCGGGAGGGGCCAGTAATGCCGCGCCTGGAACCTGGCATGGCGCGCATCCGGGTGAAGGATCTGCGCCTGCGCACCTACATCGGCATCAACGAGGACGAGATCCTCAACCGCCAGGACGTGCTGATCAACCTGAGCATCCTCTACCCGGCGGTCGAGGCGGTGCGCGACAACGACATCGAGCAGGCACTCAACTACCGAACCATCACCAAGGCGATCATTCGCCATGTGGAGCTGAACCGCTTCGCCCTGCTCGAGCGCATGACCCAGGAAATCCTCGACCTGGTGATGGCACATCCTGCGGTGAGTTACGCCGAGGTGGAAGTCGACAAGCCCCACGCGCTGCGCTTTGCCGACTCGGTCTCGATCACCCTCGCCGGCAGTCGCTGAGCACGATGTCGTGAATATCCGCCGCGTCGTGCTCACCAGCCTGCTTTCGCTGATCCCGCTGATCGCAGCAGCGAGCTGGCGCGAAGCCGTGCCACAGGCGCGACTGATTGGCGAAGGCCAGTTGCGCTTCTTCGGCTTGCGCATCTATGACGCGCGCCTGTGGAGCGAAACCGCGCCGCTGCAAGCCCGTACGGCGTTCGCGCTGGAACTGACCTATCACCGCTCCATCAGCCGCGACGACCTAGTGCGCACCAGCCTGGAAGAGATTCAGCGACTCTCCGGCGAGCCGCTCGATGCCGAACAACTGCGCCGCTGGCGCGCAGACATGCAGCAGGCCTTCGTCGATGTAAAGGCGGGTGACCGAATCACCGGCGTCTTCTTGCCCGGGCACGGCTGCCGCTTCTATGTGAATGATCGCCTGCAGCATGAGGTCGCCGACGCTGCGTTCGCCGACGCCTTCTTCGCCATCTGGCTCGACCCACGCAGCCGCGACCAGAAGCTGCGGCGCAACCTGCTGGGCCAGCGATGAAAAGCCCGGCGCTGGCAGCCTATGGAATGCTCGGCCTGCCGCTGGCGATGGCCATGCTGCCGATCTATGTGCTGGTGCCGAATTTCTATGCGGCCGATCTCGGCCTCGGCCTGACGCTGACCGGCGCCGTGCTGTTCCTCGCCCGTCTGGCGGATACCGTGCAAGACCCCTGGCTTGGCCGCCTTATCGATCGCCGCTCACCACGCGGCTGGACCATCCTGCTCGGCGGCGTGGCTGTGTTGCTTAGCCTGGCGATGGCGGCACTGCTGATCCCACCCGGCAACTTCGGCAGTTTCGGCCTGGCCGCGTGGCTCGGCGCGTTGCTGGCGCTCACCTATACCTTGCACAGCCTGATCAACATTACCTATCTGGCCTGGGGCGCGCGCCTCTCCGACCAGCCGGATACCCGCACCCGAGTCGCCGCCTGGCGCGAAGGTGCCGGACTGTTCGGCGTGGTGCTCGCCAGCGTGCTGCCTACCGTGCTGGCGACCCGATACGACATGGCGACGGCGCTGGCAACCTTTGCTGCCACCTTCGCCGTGCTGCTGTTAGCCGGCACGGCGACCTTGTTGTTCGGCGCCCCACGCCCCCACCGCACCGTGCGTAGCGAAGCCAGCAGCTGGCGACTGCCGCTGCGCAATCCGGCGTTCCGGCGCCTGGCGGGCGTCTACTTCATCAATGCCGTGGCGGTGGCGATTCCGGCCACCCTGGCGCTGTTTTTCATCGCCGACCGCCTGCAACTGGCGCGACTGACCGGCCTGTTCCTGGCGCTTTACTTCATCAGCGGCGCTTTGGGTCTGCCGCTCTGGACCCGTCTGGCCGATCGCATCGGCAAACGACGCAGCTGGCGGATCGGCATGCTCACCGCCTGCGCCGCCTTTATCTGGGCGGTGCTGCTGGAGCCGGGCTCGGCCTGGGCCTATGCCGGCGTCTGCATGATGTCCGGCCTTGCCCTCGGAGCCGATCTGGCCCTGCCACCAGCGCTGCTGGCCGACATCATCCCAGTCGAGGAGCGTGATTCCACTGCCGCCTACTTCGGCTTGTGGAGCTTTCTCGCCAAGCTGGCGCTCGCACTCGCCGGTCTGGCTTTGCCATTGCTGGCGTTGAGCGACTACCAACCGGGCAACGCGGCCGGCTGGAAACTTGCGCTGGTCTACGCCGGCCTGCCCTGCCTGCTGAAGCTACTGGCAGCGCGGCTACTCACTTCCCTGCCCTGCGGAGAAACGAAATCATGAAAAAGGTACTGATCCTGGCTTGCTGCCTGCTGCTGCTCAGCTGCACCGCCGTCGATGTCGAGCATTACCGAGACGAGGAGCCGCAGCTTGATCTGCGCAAGTATTTCGTCGGCACGGTGGATGCCTGGGGCATGTTCCAGAAGCGCTCCGGCGAGGTCGTCAAGCGCTTTCATGTCGAGATCGAAGGCAGCCTCGATGGCGACAAGCTGATCCTCGACGAACACTTCCGCTACAGCGACGGCACTATCCAGCAACGCGTCTGGACGCTGACCGAGGAGCGCCCGGGGCACTGGCGCGGCACGGCTGCAGACGTGGTCGGCGAGGCCGTTGGCGAAGTGGCCGGCAATGCCCTGCGCTGGCGCTACGTGCTCAGCCTGCCGGTGGATGACAAGGTTTACGACGTACACCTGGACGACTGGATGTACCTGATCGACGAGAACACCCTGGCCAACCGTTCGTTCATGAGCAAGTTTGGCGTCGAGGTGGGACAGGTCACCCTATTCTTCCGCAAACGCAACGAATGAGCGGGTGGCCTGTGGTGAGTTGGTTGAGGCAAGTCCGGATGACCATGGTTCCAAGACAAGGCGCTGCGACGAGTCATAGCGGGCTATGGTGAGGAGCAGCAACGCAGTATCGGGGCCATGGGCGCCGAAATTGACCAACTGAACTTGCCAAACAGGCCACTGATGGCACCTGCAGGGCACCGAGCGGGCCAAGTTGTTCTAGAATGCGCGGCATGCCCTTTCAGGATGTCGTGACATGATCAATGCCAAGCTGTTGCAACTGGTTATCGAAGCCTCCAACGACGGAATCGTGGTCGCCGAACAGGAAGGCGATGACAACATCCTGATCTACGCCAACCCGGCGTTCGAGCGGCTGACCGGCTATGCGGTCGACGACATCCTCTACCGCGACTGCCGCTTCCTGCAGGGCGAGGACCGCGACCAGCCGGCCCTGCAGGCCATTCGCGAGGCGGTGAAGAACAACCAGCCGTGCCGCCAGATCATCCGCAACTACCGCAAGGACGGCACACCGTTCTGGAACGAGCTTTCCATCACGCCGGTGTTCAACGAGGCCGATCAGCTGACCTACTTCATCGGCATCCAGAAGAACGTCACCGCCGAGGTCGACGCCTTGCAACGCGTCGAAGCGCTGGAAGCCGAGATTCGCGAACTGAAGGCGAAGCTCGCGCAGAACTGAGCACGCCGCCCGGCCCGCGTCCGGCGGGCCGTTGGCTCAACGATGCGGCAGCGCTGCGCCCTCAAGTACCCCGGACAACCCTACCTAAGTGCCGTTACTCGGTAGCGGTGGATATGGGATACTGGCAAATCGCCATTTCACCATCCTGCAGTGGGCGGTTGCGCCCTAGGATTCTGTCTTGACTCTCAATGCCGTCGTACAGAACGCGGTCATGCTGCTCGCGTTGTGCTGGCTGCTGGCCTTTACCACCCGCAGCTGGAACCGGAGCGGTCAGCTCTCTGCTCAATTGCTCGCCGGACTCTGGTTCGGCAGCGCCTGCATCATCGGCATGCTGATCACCAGCGTCGGCCACACCGGGATCATCCTCGATGCGCGCACTGTGGTGCTGAGCATGGCCGGGTTGTTCGGCGGACCGCTGGTGGCCACGATCGCCGGCACCCTGGCTGGCGGCTACCGCCTCTGGCTGGGCGGGCCCGGTGTGGTACCGGGGCTGGCGAACGTGGTGTTGCCGATCGCTCTGGGGCTCGCCTACGGCTGTGCATATCGAAAGCGTCTGCTCGGCATTGGCTTCTGGCAATTGCTCGCTTTCGGTTTGCTGCTGCACCTTGCCGCACTGGCGCTGATCGCACTGATGCTGCCCAACGGGCTCGGCGCCGCCGCCGTACGGGAAGCTGCCTTGCCAGCGCTGTTGGCGCTGCCCATCGCCACCGCGACCCTCGGCGTCCTGCTCAAGGATCTGCTGGAGCGCGACAAGACCGAGCAGGCCCTGCGCTTCAGCGAAGCTAGGCTGCGCGCCATCACCCAGGCCATGCCCGATCTGCTCATGGTGCTCGACGAGGATGGCCGCTACCTGGAAATCCTCTGCGCCGAACGGAGCCTGCTGTATGACGATCCGGGCAAGCTGCTCGGTCGCCGCCTGCACGACGTTATGCCCGAAGAGGAAGAACGTCGCTTCCTCGACTTCATCCAGCTGACGCTGAACAGCGATGTACCGCAGCTGATCGAGTACTGCCTGCCGACTCAGGGTGGCCTCAAGGTGTTCGAAGGCCGCGCGCTGCCGCTGGAGCAACCACCAGGGCAAAAGCGCGCGGTGGTCTGGCTGAGCCGCGATATCACGGAACGGGTGAACACCGAGCTGGAGCGCAGGATCGCCGCCATCGCCTTCGAATCGCAGCAGGGCATGCTGATTACCGACGCGCAGAACCGCATCCTGCGGGTCAACCGGGCTTTCACCCGCATCAGCGGCTACAGCCCCGCCGAAGCCATCGGTCAGACCACCGCTCTGCTCGCGTCCGGCAAGCACGGCCCAGAGTTCTATCGCAGCATGTGGTCGAGCATTGAAACCACCGGCGTATGGGAAGGCGAAATCTGGAACCGGCGCAAGAGTGGCGAGATCTTTCCCGAATGGCTGACCGTCAGCGCGGTGCGCAACGCGCTCGGAGAAGTGACTCACTATGTCGCCGCCTTTACCGACATCACCGATCGCAAGGCGGCCGAAGAGCGAATTCATAATCTGGCGTTCTACGATCCGCTGACCGGTCTGCCCAACCGCCGACTGCTGCTCGACCGCCTGCACCAGGCCATGGCCGCCAGCCGCCGCGGCAATCAGCTGGGCGCGCTGATGTTCATCGACCTGGACAACTTCAAGAACATCAACGACCTGCACGGGCACCAGACCGGCGACCAGGTGCTGCGCATCGCCGCCGAACGTCTGCACGCCGAGGTGCGCGCCAGCGACACGGTGGCGCGCCTGGGTGGCGACGAGTTCGTGGTGATGCTGGAGAACCTCGGCGATGATCCGCTACGCGCGGCGGGCCAGGCCGAGCACATCGGCATGAAGCTGCTGAACTCGCTGGATCGGCCGTATCGCCTGGCCGATCTCGCGCTGTACAGCAGCGCCAGTATCGGCGTGGTGCTGTTCGGTGCCGAAGCCAGCAGCAGCGACGAGCTGATGAAGCGCGCCGACATGTCGATGTACGAAGCGAAGATTTCCGGCAAGAACGCCCTGCGCTTCTTCGATCCGCGCATGCAGCTGGCCGTGCAGGAACGGTTGCGTCTGGAGGAAGAGATTCGCTTGGGTCTGAAGAACGGCGAATTCATACTCAATTTCCAGCCGCAGCTGGAGCAGACCGAAGGCATCATCGGCGCCGAGGCGCTGGTGCGCTGGCAGCACCCGCTGCGCGGTCTGCTCACTCCGGCGGCATTCATCGCCCAGGCCGAACACGCCGGTCTGATCCACACCCTCGATCAACAGGTGCTGGCCCAGGCCTGCGCACAACTGGCGCGCTGGGCCGAAACGCCGGAATTCGCCCACCTCAGCCTCTCGGTCAACCTCAGTGCACACCTGCTGTACCAGGACAATTTCGTCGAGGGGGTGCTCGAGCTGCTGGAAAGGAGCGGTGCCGATCCGGCCCGGCTGAAGCTGGAGCTGACCGAAACGCTGCTGCTGGACAACATGCCCGAAGCCATCGCCCGCATGACGCGGCTCAAGCAGCACGGCATCCGTTTCGCCATCGACGACTTCGGTACCGGATATTCCTCGATGAGCTATCTCCAGCAGCTGCCGCTGGATCAGCTGAAGATCGATCAGACCTTCATTCGCCGCCTGCCGGACGACAGCAGCAGCCTGACCATCGTCCGGGCCATCTGCGCACTGGCGACCGGCCTGGGCCTGGAGGTCATCGCTGAAGGTGTCGAAAGCGAGCCACAACGGGGGATGCTGCTCGCCAATGGCTGCCATCGCTATCAGGGTTATCTGTTCGGCAGACCGCTATCGGCAGATGCCTTCGAGGAGCTGGTTCGAGCCACCGAGGCGGACGACGGCGTGACAGCCTGACGTGGGACGCATCGCCGCGCGATGCGTCCCCGAGCCTGCGGTCAGAGTGCCAGAGGCGCGCGCCCGCAGAGTGTCACCAGCGCCTTTACCCAATCCTCGTGGGTATTCAGACAGGGCACCAGCACCAGTTCCTCGCCACCCGCCTCGATGAACTGCTCACGACCGCGATCGCCGATCTCCTCGAGGGTTTCGATGCAGTCGGCGACGAAGGCCGGGCACATCACCAGCAGCTTCTTCACGCCCTGCTGCGCCAGCTCGTCGAGACGCGTCTCGGTGTAGGGCTCGATCCACTTGGCGCGGCCGAGGCGCGACTGGAAAGACACCGACCACTGATCGTCACGCAACCCGGCCTGCGCCGCGAAGCCGGCGGCGGTGCGCATGCACTGCGCGCGGTAGCAGCTGGCGAGTACCTCGCCCTCGGCACGCTGGCAGCAATCATCGCCCTTAAGGCAGTGCGCGCCGGTTGGATCGGTCTTGTGCAGGTGACGCTCGGGCAGCCCGTGGAAACTCAGCAGCAGATGATCGAAATCCTGTTGCAGATGCGGCCTGGCACTGGCGACCAGCGCGTCGAGGTACTCCGGCTGGTCGTAGAACGGCTGCAGGATCGACAACTGCAGAGACAGTCCGCGCTCGCGGATGACCCGGCGCGCTTCCTGAATGACCGTCGTCGTGGTGCTGTCGGCGAACTGCGGATAAAGCGGCGCCAGGGTGACCTGGGTGATGCCCTGCCCGGCCAGACGCGTCAGCGTGGTCTCAATGGAGGGCTCGCCGTAGCGCATCGCCAGCTCCACCGGGCCCTGCGTCCAGTGCGGACGTACCGCCTCGTGCAGACGGCGGCTCAGCACCACCAGCGGCGAACCTTCCGGCCACCAGATCGAGGCGTAGGCATGCGCCGATTGCTCGGGGCGCTTGATCAAGATTAGCGAGACCAGCAGGCGCCGCAACGGCCACGGCAGATCGATAACGTACGGATCCATCAGAAACTGGTTGAGGTAGCGGCGTACATCAGCGACTTCCGTGGAGGCCGGCGAACCCAGATTGACCAACAACAACGCCTGCTCTGTCATGCAACTTTCCTGACTACTGTTTTTAAGGTTGCGCCGTAACCCCAAGCGGGGGGCGCGCTATTTTCACACAGGGCGCACCCTTCAGGGGGGCGTCAATAGGTCGGCCAGGGCTGAATCCAGATCGTTGAAACGGAAGCGGAAACCTTCCGCCTCGACCCTCTGCGGCAACGCATGTTGCCCCCCGAGCAACAGCCCGGCCAACTCGCCGAGCAGGGGCTTGAGCACCGCTGCCGGGACTGGCAATACCGTCGGGCGATGCAGGCAGCGGCCAAGGCTGCGCGTGAACTCGACGTTGCGCACCGGGGCCGGCGCACAGGCATTGTAAGGTCCGCTTGCCGCCGGCTGGCGCAGAAGAAAATCAATCAGGGCGATTTGGTCTTCGATATGAATCCACGGCATCCATTGCCGACCATCGCCGATGCGCCCGCCCAAACCAAGCCTGAATGGCGGCAGCAACCGCTGGAGAAAGCCCCCGTCACGCGACAGCACCAGCCCGGTACGCACCAGCACCACACGCATTCCCAGCACTGTCGCCTCCATCGCGCGCTCTTCCCAGGCATTGCACAGCTGGCTGGCAAAATCGGTGGAGACCGGCTGATCGCCTTCGGTCAGGCGGTGCTCACCACCGTCGCCGTACCAACCCACGGCGGAACCGGAGATCAGCAGCGCCGGTTTCTGCTCGCGTCGGCCCAGCCACTCGACCAGCTGTTCGGTGAGCTTGACCCGACTGTCCCATAGCAACACCTTGCGCGACTTGGTCCATGGCCGATCGGCGATGGGGGCGCCGGCCAGATTGACCACCGCGTCCAGCGCCACGGCATCCAGCTGCTGCAAGCTGCCCACACCCTGCACCTCGGCACCACACAGCGCGGCAACGCGTTGCGGCGTGCGGCTCCATACCCACAGCCGATGCCCGTCCGCCAGCCAGCGCCGACACAACGTGCGGCCTATCAGCCCGGTACCGCCCGTCAACAAGATGTTCATGGTGAGCTCCTGGCGCGCAGCCATTGCGCGGGTTTGACGACTTGCTTGAAAGCATACACCTATACACAGGCACATGAACCGTACAGCATTTTCACGCCACCGCTTCGGCTGAGCCACTGGCGCACATCAGGCTGGCCGACAAGCGCTGTAGATCGCTCAGCCACCAAAAAACCCCTCCGTACGCGGCGACAACTATCCAAAGCCACTCGCTGACAATATTTGTACAGGATTATGCACTTAGTTGTACATCATGTATTGACTTGTACAACACCATGATTATGATGGCCACAAGTTGTACAGAAACCTAACTTGTACAAGACGAGGTCGCCATCATGCACACCAAGCTCCCCACGCCCAAGATTGGAATCAGCGCCTGCCTGCTTGGTAATCCGGTGCGTTTCAACGGTGGCCACAAGGAATCACGCCTGTGCAGCGAGACCCTGGCGCAGCACTTCGAGTTCGTGCCGGTGTGCCCGGAGGTTGCCATCGGTCTTGGCACACCTCGCGAGCCGATCCGCCTGGTCGGCGACACCGACGCACCAAAGGCCGTCGGCACCGTACGTCCCGAGCTGGATGTCACCGAAGCCCTCGCCGCCTACGGTCGACAGATCGCCGAGCAGTTGCACGACATCAACGGCTACATCCTTATGCAGAAATCGCCGTCCTGCGGCATGGAGCGGGTCAAGGTCTATGCCGCCAACGGCCATACCCAACCCGGAGGTGGTAGCGGCGTGTTCGCCCAGGCGCTGATGCAGGCCTGTCCGGATCTGCCGGTCGAAGAGGACGGTCGACTGAACGATGCCGTGCTGCGCGAAAACTTCCTCACCCGCGTCTATGCCCATGCCGACTGGCAGCGCCTGCGCCAGGCCGGCCTCAGCCGCCGGGCCATCGTCGATTTCCACTCGCGCTACAAGTACCAGCTGATGGCGAGCAACCCGCTGCAGTACAAGGTGCTCGGCCGGCTGGTCGCGCAACTGGCGGAACACTCGCTGGAGGAGTTCGCACCGCAGTACTTCAGCCAGCTGATGCAGGCGCTGAAGAAGCCAGCCACCCGCGGTACGCACTGCAACGTGCTGCTGCATCTGAGCGGTTACCTCAAGGACTCGCTTGGCGCGGAGGACCGCCGCGAGATGCGCCACCTCATCGATCAGTATCGCGCCGGCGTCATCCCGCTGGTGGTGCCGCTGACCCTGCTCAAGCACCACTTCCGTCGGCATCCCGATCATTACGTCGCACGCCAGGCCTACATGCAGCCGCATCCCGAAACCCTCAGCCTGCGCAACGGAATCTGAACATGAATGAATCAACGGACCTGACGCAGCTGACGGCCGACGGCCTCCTGCCGATCCGCGAAGTGGCGCGCATCACCGGCGTCAACGCCGTGACCCTGCGTGCCTGGGAGCGCCGTTACGGGCTGATCGTCCCGCTGCGCACGCCCAAGGGTCATCGGCTGTACGAAGAAGCACATATCCAGCGCATCCGCGACATCCTCACCTGGCTCAATCGCGGCGTTTCGGTCAGCCAGATCAAGCCGCTGCTGGACACCACCACGCCGCCGGAGCTGCCCAGGCAGAACCAGTGGTCGGAGCTGCTCGAAGAGCTGCTGCAGGCCATCGACCGCCTCAGCGAACGACGCCTGGACGATGCCTTCAACCGGGCCATGGCGCTGTATCCGCCGCGCACGCTCTGCCAGCACCTGCTGCATCCACTGCTCGAGGCACTCGAACAGCGCTGGCAGGGCCAGTACGGTGCAGCGGTGGAGCGGGCGCTGGTTCATTCCTGGCTGCGCAGCAAACTGGCGACCCGCATCTATTTCAACAACCGGCAGCAGGTCGGGCGTCCGCTGCTGCTCGCCAATCTGGATAACGAGTCCTTCGCGCCCGGTCTGTGGTTGACCGCCTGGCTCGTCTCCAGCACCGACTGCCCAGTTGAAATCGTCGAGTGGCCGGTACCGCTAAACGAGCTGAACCTGGCGATGGAGCGCATCCTGCCGCGCGCCCTGTTGCTCTATGCGAGCAACAGCCTGCCGGGCAACTGCCTGCAACGCGACCTGCCGCGTCTGATCGAGCAAAGCGTCGCGCCGCTCTGTGTGGCCGGGCCGGCCGTTCATATTCATGCACCCGAGCTGCACCGACATCGCGGGCTGATGCTCGCTGAGGGTCCCCTCGGCGCCCTGCAAGAGCTGCACGGCGCCGGCCTGCTGCCCGGTAGCGAAGGGAGTGCGTCATGACCCAGCTGCTCTGGCTGCGCAGCGATCTGCGCACAAGCGACAACACCGCCCTCTCGGCTGCGATGGCTTGCGGCCCTACCGTGGCGCTGTATCTGGTCACTCCGGGACAATGGCTCGCCCACGATGACGCCCCCTGCAAGGTCGACTTCTGGCTGCGTAACCTCGCCGAGCTGTCGACGCGGCTGGGCGCGCTCAACGTCCCGCTGCTGATTCGCGAGGTCGATGACTGGCAGGCGGTACCCGACGCGCTGCTGAAGGTCTGCCGCGAACAGGGCGTGCAGCGGCTGCATTACAACGACGAGTACGGGGTAAACGAGCAGCGCCGCGATCTGGCAGTTACGACGCATCTGGAAGCGGCCGGCATCAGCGTGCGCGGCTATCTCGACCAGCTGCTGTTCACTCCGGGCAGCGTACGGACGCAGTCGGGCAGCTACTTCAAGGTGTTCAGCCAGTTCCGCAAGGCCTGCCTCGCCCGCCTGAGCGTATCGCTGCCAGCCTGCGAGCCGGTGCCTGCGGCCCACGCGCCGCTGGGTATCACCAGTGACCCGATACCCACGACGGTCACCGGCTTTCCGCGACCCACGGACTATCTGCGCGCGCTGTGGCCAGCCGGCGAAGCCTTCGCCCAACGCCGCCTGGCAGCGTTCGTCGAAGATGACCTGAACGAATACCACCAGCGCCGCGACCTGCCCGCCGAGCCCGGCACCAGCCAGCTGTCGGCCTACCTCGCCGCCGGTGTCATTTCCATCCGCCAGTGCCTGCACGCGGCGCTTGGCTACAACCAGGGCGAGCTGGACAGCGGCAGCACCGGCGTCACCACCTGGATCAACGAACTGCTCTGGCGCGAGTTCTACAAGCACATCCTGGTCGGCTATCCGCGGGTGTCCATGTACCGCGCCTTCCGCCCGGAAACCGAGGCACTGCCCTGGCGGCGCGCGCCGTACGAGCTGGAAGCATGGCAGCAGGGCCGCACCGGCTTTCCGATCATCGATGCGGCCATGCGCCAGATGCAGGAAACCGGCTGGATGCACAACCGTCTGCGCATGGTCGTCGCCATGTTCCTCAGCAAGAACCTGCTGATCGACTGGCGTGAGGGCGAGCGCTGGTTCATGCGTCACCTGATCGACGGCGACCTGGCCGCCAACAATGGCGGCTGGCAATGGAGCGCGTCCACCGGCACGGATTCGGTGCCCTACTTCCGCCTGTTCAATCCGATCAGCCAGTCGCAACGCTTCGACCCGGACGGGCAGTTCCTGCGCCGCTGGCTTCCCGAGCTGCAGCACCTGAGCAGGCGCGACGTGCATAACCCGTCGGCGCACCGCAGCCTGTTCGGCGTAACCGAGTACCCCGCCCCCATCGTCGAGCTCGGCGCCAGCCGGGCGCGAGCGCTGGATGCCTTCCGCAACCTGCCGGATGCGCAAGCATGAGCGGCTTCCTGCAGTCCTTCGCCTGCGAGTTCGCCCGCCTCGACGCGAGCAATCTCGACCGCCTGCGCGACCTCTACAGCGCCGACGTGCACTTCACCGACCCGCTGCATGAGGTCTGCGGGCTCGTCGAGCTGGAGCGCTATTTCAGCGAGCTGTATGCCAACGTCGAACATCTGCATTTTGAGTTCATCAGCCACGATGAGATATGCGACGGCCAGGGCTATCTGCGCTGGATCATGAGTTACCGACATCCGCGGCTGAACGGCGGCAAGCTGATCAGCCTCGAAGGCTGCTCGCTGCTGCGCTGGAACGGCGCCGGCAAGGTCGTCCGCCACCGCGACTACTTCGATGCCGGCGCCCTGCTCTATCAGCATGTGCCCCTGATCGGCGCGGCCATTCGCTGGCTGCAGCGGAGGCTCGCGTGAACCTCTCGCGACGTATCTGGCTGACCGGCGCCAGCAGTGGCATCGGCCTGGAACTGGCGCGTCAGCTGCTCGCCGACGGGCACTGCCTGGCGCTGTCGGCACGCCGCGCCGAGCCGCTGCAGGCCTTTGCCCGGCGCTACCCGGGGCGTGTGCTGGTGTTGCCCGGCGATCTCACCGACAGCGAACAGGTGCGCGACATCGGCGCCGCCATCCAGACGCAATGGGGCGCGCTGGACAGCGTAATCCTCAATGCCGGCACCTGCGAATACATCGATGCCGGCCGATTCGACGCGGCGCTGCTGGAGCGCGTGATGGGCGCCAACGTGCTCGCCGTCGGCTACTGCATCGAGGCGGCACTGCCACTGCTGCGCCAAGGGGTGCGCCCGCATCTGGTCGGCGTCGGCAGCTCGGTGACCTGGCTGCCGCTGCCGCGTGCCGGGGCCTACGGCGCATCCAAGGCGGCGCTGCGCTACCTGCTCGAATCGCTGCGTCTGGATCTGGCCAACGAAGGCATCGACGTCACCCTCGTCAGCCCGGGGTTCGTCGACACACCGCTGACCCGTCGCAACGACTTTCCCATGCCAATGAGCTGGCCGGCGGACAAGGCCGCACGGCAGATCGCCCGGCGGCTGGAACGCCGCCCGTTGCACATCGCGTTTCCGGCGCCGTTCATCTCTGTGCTGCGCCTGCTCTCACTGCTGCCCGCACGCCTGCAATTCGCCCTCGGCCGGCGACTGGCGCGTACGCCTCTCAAGGAAGGATAACCATGAAAATCGCCATCATCGGCAGCGGTATTGCCGGACTTACCTGTGCGCATCTGCTGTCCCGTCAGCACCAGGTCGCGGTGTTCGAATCGGCCAGCTGGATCGGCGGCCATACCCATACCGTGGACTTCCGCCTGCACGGCCGGGACTACGCGGTGGACACCGGCTTCATCGTCTTCAATGACTGGACCTACCCCAACTTCATCAAGTTGCTGGACAAGCTCGGAGTGCGCTACAAGCCGACCGAAATGAGCTTTTCGGTGAGCGATCCGCTCAGCGACCTGGAATACAACGGCCACGACCTCAACACGTTGTTCGCCCAGCGCAGCAACCTGTTCTCGCCACCGTTCTGGGGCATGATCCGCGACATCCTGCGCTTCAACCGCGAAGCGCTTGACGACTACAAGCACGGTCGCCTCGGTGCCCACGTCACCCTGGGTACCTATCTCGAGCTGGGCCGCTACAGCCAGCGCTTCATCGATCACTACATCGTGCCGATGGGCGCAGCGATCTGGTCGATGTCGCTGGCCGACATGCTGGAATTCCCGGTGGAATTCTTCATCCGCTTCTTCAAGAACCACGGGCTGCTGTCGGTGAGCGATCGCCCACAGTGGTACGTCGTCGAAGGCGGCTCCAGTGCCTATATATCGCCACTGACGCGGGGTTTTAGCCAGCACATCCGTCTCAACTGCCCGGTGTTCGAGGTGCTGCGCGATGAGCACGGCGTAACGATCCAGAGCCCGGCCGGTGCCGAGCGTTTCGACAAGGTGATCTTCGCCTGTCACAGCGACCAGGCGCTGAGCCTGCTGGCCGAACCGAGCCGGGTCGAACGAGAGATCCTCGGAGCCATCGGCTACGCCGCAAACGACGTGGTGCTGCACACCGATACGCGCCTGCTGCCCAAGCGGCGCCGCGCCTGGGCCAGCTGGAACTACCGGCTCGGCGGGCCGACCGCGCAGCAGGCCGCGGTGACCTACAACATGAACATCCTGCAGGGCATCGAGGCGCCGGAAACCTTCTGCGTCAGCCTCAACCAGAGCGAAGCAATCGATCCGGACCTGATCCTCGCGCGCTTCTCCTACGCCCATCCGCAGTACAGCCTGGCCGGCATCGCCGCGCAGACTCGGGCCGACGAACTCCTCGGCGACCGCCACAGCTACTTCTGTGGCGCCTACTGGGGTAACGGCTTCCACGAGGACGGTGTGGTCAGCGCGTTGCGCGTCGCCGCCGCCTTCGGAGAGTCGCTGTGAGCAGCGCCATCGTGCACAGCGCGCTGTACAGCGGCTGGGTGCAGCATCGGCGCTTCGCGCCGCGGGCCCATGCGTTCAGCTATCGCATGGGGTTGCTGTACCTCGACCTGGCCGAACAGGACGCCGTGCTCGGGCTTTCGCCCCTGAGTGGGCGTGCCCGCTTCGCCGCATTTTCCTTCCGCGAGCGCGACTACCTGCCGCAATACACCAGCCAGGGCATCGCGCTGGCCGACGCGGTCCGCCAGCGGGTCAGCGAAGCCCTCGGGCGGCCGGTCACCGGTGCCGTGCGCCTGCTGACCCAGCCGCGCAGCTGGGGGCTGTGCTTCAACCCGGTCAGCTTCTTCTATTGCTTCGACGAACAGGAACAGCTGACCGCGGTGCTCTGCGAAGTCAGCAACACCCCCTGGCGCGAGCGTTATCACTACGTGCTGCCGGCATCCGGCAATCGCAACCTGCGCTGCACGGTGGCGAAGACCTTCCACGTCTCGCCGTTCCTGCCCGGCGAGCTGGAATACCGCATGCGCTTCAACCCGCCGGGACGACGCATCGGCGTGCACATGGAGGACTGGCAGGGCGAGCAGAAGCTGTTCGACGCCACCCTCGGTCTGCAACGCCAGGCGCTGACTTGCGGCGCGGTGCACCGCTACCTGCTCGGCTTCCCCTGGATGACCGCCAAGACCCTGCTCGCCATCTACTGGCAGGCGCTGCGCCTGCTGCTCAAGCGCACACCGATCTTCACCCATCAGCCCGCTACCAAGGCGTACGGGCTGGCCGTCACGCAACCCACCGGAGCCCGCCATGAAGAGCCCTAGCCTGACCGTCAAAGTCCGTCCGCTGGCGGGCATGGGACTGGCCAGCAGCCTGCTGCGCCGTACCGTGCTGAATCAGCTCGAACACCTGCGCCACGGGTTGCTGAGACTGCAACACGGCGATGTCTGCCAGCAGTTCGGCGATCTGGCGAGCCCGCTCAAGGCAGAAATTCATATAACCGACAGTGCCGCCTGGGGCCTGATCGCCGCGCGCGGCTCGATCGGCGCCGGCGAAGCCTACATTCACGGCTACTGGCACAGCCCGGACCTGACCGCGGTGATTCGCCTGTTCGTCGCCAACATGGACGTGCTCGACAACATCGAGCGCGGCAGCCTGGCGCTGTTCGGCCAGCCGGTGATCAAGGCGTTGCACTGGTTCAACCGCAACACCCGCAGCGGCTCACAGCGCAACATCGCCGCCCATTACGACCTCGGCAACGAGCTCTTCGAGCAGTTTCTCGACCCGACCATGATGTACTCGGCGGCAATGTTCACCAGCCCCGAACAGGATCTGGAACAAGCCCAGCTGCACAAGCTCGAACGCATCTGCGAAAAGCTCGACCTGCAGCCCGAGGACCATCTGCTGGAGATCGGCACCGGTTGGGGCAGCATGGCGCTCTATGCCGCGATCCACCGTGGCTGCCGGGTGACCACCACCACGCTGTCGCGCGAACAGTTCGCCTACACCCAGCGGCGCATCGAAGAACAGGGCCTGCAGGACCGCATCACCCTGCTGCTCAAGGACTATCGCGATCTCGACGGTCAGTTCGACAAGCTGGTGTCCATCGAAATGATCGAAGCGGTCGGCCACGACTTCCTGCCGACTTACTTCCGGCAGTGCTCGCGGCTGCTCAAGGACGACGGGCTGATGCTGCTGCAAGCCATCACCATTCGCGACCAGCGCTACGAACAGGCGCGCCGCAGCGTCGACTTCATCCAGCGCTACATCTTCCCCGGCGGTGCCCTGCCCTCCATGCAGCGCATGCTCAATGTCGTAACCAGCGACTCGGACATGAACCTGCTGCACATGGAGGACTTCGGCGAACACTACGCGCGCACCCTGCGCCTGTGGCACGAGAACTTCCGCCGCGCCCGCGGCGAGCTGGAGCGCCACGGTTACGACGACTATTTCTACCGGCTCTGGGAGTTCTACCTGTGCTACTGCGAGGGCGGCTTCATCGAGCGCGCCATCGGCACCGCACAGCTGCTGCTGGCCAAACCGGGCGCTCGTCGGAAACCGCTCTACGACGGGTCAAGCGCGACATGAGGCGCCCGATAACAGGAGTGCGGACTTTCACCCGGAGTCATCCATGAACAGCGAAAGCGTCACGCTGCAAGCGCATTACCTCAAGGCCGATCGCATCATGCTGGGTGTGATCTGGTTTCTGGTCGCCTATTCGTTCGGCGTGGCGGCTTTCCATGGCACTTGGGCGCAAGCACTGGTCATCGGCGGGCTGACCGGCGTGGCCGTAACGGCGCTGTACATGCTGATCCCTGGTCAACGTCTGCTGCGCTGCCTGATCGGCGCAGCATTCATGGTGTTCTCCGCGCTGCATATCAACCAGGCACACGGCATGCTGGAGATGCATTTCGGCATCTTCGCCCTGTTGGCGTTCCTAGTGTATTACCGCGACTGGCTGCCCATCGTGGTCGCCGCGCTGACCATCGCCGTGCACCACCTGAGCTTTTTCGCCCTGCAACAACAGGGCACCGACGTATTCCTGATGCCCGATGGCAACTGGGGCGAGGTATTCCTGCATGCGTTCTACGTGGTGCTGGAAAGCGCAATCCTGGTCTATCTGGCAATCCGTGCCGCCGCCGAGGCCCGCGAAGGCGAAGCGCTGCTCGGCGCTGCCGCCGCCATCACCGCGCGTCCCGAACGCATCGATCTGAGCTACCGCAGCCAGGTCAGCGGGCCGGTCACCCAGCGCTTCAATCAACTGCTCGACCAACTGGGCGATCTGGTCGGCGCCGTGGTACGCGACACCGCGGGGCTGGGCGGCACCGCCGCCAACCTCAGCGAGGCAACCCGCCAGCTACGTGACGGTGCCAGCCGCCAACTGGACGAGACTGCCTACATGGTCGAAGCCATGCAGCAGATGACCGTGGCCATCGATGACGTCGCCGGCCACGCCGATCGCGCGGCGCAGGCTGCCCAGGGTGCCAGCCAGAAGGCCGGCCAGGGCCGCAGCGCGGTCAGCGGCGTGCGCAGCGAGATCGGCACCCTTGCCGAACACATCGAAGGCACCGACCGCGTGGTTCAGGACCTGGCTGCGCAATCGGAGCAGATCGACCGCGTGCTGGAGGTGATCCGTACCATCGCCGAACAGACCAACCTGCTCGCCCTCAATGCCGCCATCGAGGCCGCACGAGCCGGGGAACAGGGTCGCGGGTTCGCCGTGGTCGCCGACGAGGTGCGCAATCTGGCGCAGAAGACCGCGGCTTCCACCACCGAGATCCAGGGCATCATCAGCCGCCTGCAGCAAGGCAGTCGCAAGGCCACCGAAGCGATGCAGAACAGCCGCGACAGCGTGGCCCGTTGCGTGAGCAGCAGTCAGGACACCACCGCCCTGCTGGACGCCATCGCCAGCGAGATCGAGGGCATCAGCCAGATGAACGAAATGATTGCCGCCGCGACCCACGAACAGACCGCGGTCTCAGCCGATATGGGGCGTCATCTGCAGAGCGTGCAGCAGGTCGCCGAGCGTAACGCCGGGGACGCCAGCGAGCTGGATAACGATGGTCGTCAGCTGCACGAGCTGGCCGGTCGCCTCGGTAGCCTCAGCGGCCGCTTCACCGTGCTGTGAAGCGGCGGCGCCAGTCAGCGCCGCCGGCGCCCGGCCGAATGACCAATCGCCATTGCGTTTGGCTGTTCGAAGGCCGCACACACCGCCGGCACCAGTAGCCGAGCGTGGAGCGGGATTTCCAGCCCGCTGTCGTCCAGCACGATCACCCCGTCGGCATGCAGCTGCTGCAGCGCGGGCCAATGCCGCGCGTAGCGCTGCCGCACATCCACGCCGCAGCGCTGGCTGAGCGCGTCGAAATCCAGCGCGAAGGTGCAGCGCAGGTGTTCGAGCAGCAACTGGTGCAGCGGATCGACATGGCTGGCGTGCAGACCGCAAATGCTCGGTAGCTGGTCCTGGTCGAGCGCCTGCTGATAGGCCTGCGCGGTGCTGGCGTTCTGACAATAAAGGCCATCGACCCGGCTTATCGCGCCCACCCCGAACCCCAGGTGATCGCATTCGCCGTGCAGGGTGTAGCCATGGATATCGTGGTGCAGCGCACCGATCTCCTGAGCCATCGCCAGATCGTCGTGAGGCAGGACGAACTTGCCCAGCCCGATGTAGCGGTAGCCGGCGGCGCTGAGCTGCTCGACACCATGGCGGTACATCGCCAGCGTATCGGCCACCGAAGCCAGGCCGAGGCGCGCGGGATTGGAAGCGACCAGAGGCGCATCGCGGTAATCGAACATCGTCACCTGATCGGGCGCCAGCTCGATGATCGACGCCAACTTGCGCGCGAAGCTGGCCGGCGTCTGCCAGGACCTGCCGTAGCCAAGATCAAGATTCACCGAGCGGTAATGCAACGCATGGGCGGCTTCGATCACCCCGCGGATGCGCGCCGAACTGCGGAAATATTCGACCGTGCTGCCGTCGTCCGCACGCAGATCGGGCACCGCGACGCTGAGCTGGTTGAAGCCAAGCTCGTGCAGCGCGCCAATCAGCGGCCAGTCGACATGAGCCAGCTCGACTTCAGCGAGAAAGCTGCCGGCATGGGAATCGACGAAACTGAAACGGCTTCTGAGCAGCGTCATCAGTTCTCGTAACGCGGCGATGCCCAGCGTGCCGGTGCTCAGCCGCAATTGCTCGACCTGCTGCAGCGGCCCGGCATGGCAACCGAGCTGTTCGATCTCGCGGTGCAGCCGCAGCTGATAGGCCGCGGCCTCGCCAGGCTGCAGCTCGACGCCACCGGGCTGGTGAATGGATATCGACAGCGGGCGGCCGGCGCGCCGCCCCTCGCGCAACGCACGCAGCAGATCCAGCGGGGCGATCCGGTCGCTGAAATCGGCCGCAGCCGGATAGGTGCAGTGCCTCTGCCCAATCTGTCCGTAGCGTTGTACCAGCGCGTCGTCCCAGGTCACTGAGCCAAGCATGAGAGCCTCCCGGCTGCGAATATCGCGTCTGTTGCTTTACGCGGCATCATCCGCGAGCCGCTGCGGGCGACGTTGACGTCCGTCAAGTAGGTGACAGATGGCCACGGCGAGCAGCCGGACGGTCAGAACTCCGACGCGAAACACGATGTGCTGCTTGAGCAACAGCCCCTCGCGAACGCCGTTCGACCAGCCGACGTTTTGAAGAAGCCAGCAGCACGATGGTATTGATAGTGCGCCATCCACGCACCCCGGAGCCCGAACGTGATTCCAGCGTCCCTGATTTCCGCCCTGCGCTCGGCGCGCCATGTCGTCGTGTTCACCGGTGCTGGCGTTTCCGCCGAGAGCGGCATCCCGACCTTCCGCGACGCGCTGACCGGTTTATGGGAGCGTTTCGATCCGGGCGAGCTGGCCACGCCCGAAGCGTTTCGCCGCGATCCGGCGCTGGTCTGGGGCTGGTATGAATGGCGGCGCATGCGCGTCCTCCAGTCCCAGCCGAATCCTGCTCATCTGGCCATCGCCGACCTCGCGCGCCATGTACCGCAACTGACACTGATCACACAGAACGTCGACGACCTGCACGAGCGTGCCGGCAGCCAGGATGTCATTCACCTGCACGGCAGCCTGCACCGACCGCGCTGTTTCGCCTGCGCCCGCGAGCCAGCCGAGCCGCTGCCGGCTGCCGACGAGCCCGAAGGTGGCAGGCGCCTCGAACCGCCCCGTTGCAGCCACTGCGGCGGACGGCTGCGCCCCGGCGTCGTCTGGTTCGGGGAAAGTCTGCCCGTCGCTGCACTCAGTGCCGCGTTCCAGGCGGCTGGCGAATGCGACCTGCTGCTGTCGGTCGGCACCTCCGGCGTGGTCTACCCCGCCGCGGAGGTGCCGCATCGGGCGCGTGACGCCGGAGCCACCGTGGTGCATATCAATCCGCAGGGCGAACCGACTGCAGGCAACCGCGAACACCTGCTTGCACTGCCCGCCGGCAAGGCACTGCCCGAATTGCTCCACGAGGCGTTTGGCGCCTGATGCAGAAACAATCTGCGCCCGGCCTCGGGTCCTGATCGCCCCAAAGCGGGGAGCGCGCCCGCACCGTCGCACTGTTCTGGTTCAAGCCTGCCCCGCTCAGGTCGCAGTGACGGAGGCTAATCGCTCAGCATCCGAGCGACCAGCACTGCGCAACACCGCGCAATCGCGCGCCTGGCAGCCGCAAGTCCATGCTGCCGGTCAAGCTGGCATACAACCTGCAACCACCCTGACAACACCTGCCGCCTCGCGGCAGGACGTCCCAGACGGTCAGCGGCGACCGTCAAGCCAACAGGCGCGGGACCGGGTGTAGCAGGCAACGAGGCCTGACCGACCACCCCACACACCACTAATTACCAGGCAAAGGCGCCTGGAGCTGATACCAGCTCCAGGCGCCTTTTTGCGTTTTGCCGGCCCAGTGCCGCAGCAGCTCGACTGAGGAAAGGCCATGAGTTCTACCGTCACTCCGCTCACGCTCGAAAAACTGGTCATCGTCGGCAACGGCATGGTCGGTCACCACTGCATCGAACAGCTGATCGAGCGCGGCGCCCTCACCCGCTACGAGCTGCATGTGTTCGGCGAGGAGCGCCAGCGTGCCTACGATCGCGTGCACCTGTCCGAATACTTCGGCGGTCGCGACGCCGAGTCGCTGGCCATGTGCGAGGCCGACTACTACAGCAGCCACGGCGTCTACACCCATCTGGGCGTTCAGGTGCTGGGTATCGACCGCGAACGTAAGGAGGTCGTTACCAGTTCCGGCCGCCAGCCCTACGACCAACTGATTCTCGCCACCGGCTCCTACCCCTTCGTGCCACCGATCACCGGTGCCGAAGGCAGCGCGCGCCTGGTCTACCGCACCCTTGATGATCTCGATGCCATTCGCGCCGCGGCGACCAATGCCCGTCGCGGTGTGGTGGTTGGCGGCGGTCTGCTCGGGCTGGAAGCAGCCAACGCGCTAAAGTCGCTCGGACTGGAAGCCCATGTCGTCGAATTCGCCCCGCGCCTGATGCCGGTGCAACTGGACGGCGAAGGCGGCGCGGCATTGAAGGCGCGCATCGAGGCGCTGGGCGTCGGCGTGCACCTGTCGCGCGCCACTCAGGAGATCGTCGCCGGCGAGGACTACGCCTGGCGGATGAACTTCACCGACGGCGAATTCCTCGAAACCGACCTGATCGTGTTTTCCGCCGGCATCCGCCCGCAGGACGCCCTCGGCCATGTCGCGGAGCTGGAGATTGCTCCGCGCGGCGGCATCGTGATCGACAGCGAATGCCGCACCTCGGATCCGGCGATCTTCGCCATCGGCGAGTGCGCCAGCTGGAACGGCAGCGTGTTCGGCCTGGTTGCACCGGGCTACAGCATGGCGCGCAGTGTCGCCGCGCAGCTGGCCGAAGAACCCCACGAGCCCTTCTACGGCGCCGACATGTCGACCAAGCTCAAGCTGCTCGGCGTCGACGTCGGCTCCATCGGCGATGCCCACGGCGCCACGCCGGGCTCGCGCAGCTACCGTTTCATCGACGAGGCCAGTGCCAGCTACCGCCGTTTGGTCGTATCCGCCGATGGCAAGACGGTGCTCGGCGCGGTGCTGGTCGGTGACAACAGCTACTACGACACCCTGCTGCAGTACGCACAGAACGGCATCAAGGTGCCGGCCGATCCGTCCGCGCTGATCCTGCCGCAGACCGAGGGCGCTCCGACCCTTGGGCCGGACGCCCTGCCGGCCAGCGCGACCATCTGTTCCTGCCACAACGTCAGCAAGGGCGCGGTGTGCTGCCAGGTCGAGGCCGGCGTCACCGATCTCGGCGAACTCAAGGCCGCAACCAAGGCAGCTACCGGTTGCGGCGGTTGCAACGCCCTGCTCAAGCTGGTGTTCGATTCCGAACTGGCGGCGCGCGGCGTGGCGGTGGACAAGAGCCTGTGCGAGCACTTCGCCTACACCCGTCAGGAGCTCTACGGCATCGTCCGCGTCGAGGGCATCCAGAGCTTCGCCGAACTGCTGGCCAAGCACGGCCGTGGCCATGTCGGCTGCGACATCTGCAAGCCGACGGTGGGTTCGATCCTCGCCTCCTGCTGGAACCAGCCGATCACCGATCCGGCGCTGATTCCGCTGCAGGACACCAACGACACCTTCATGGCCAACATGCAGAAGAACGGCACCTACTCGGTGGTGCCGCGCATTCCAGGCGGCGAGATCACCCCCGAGGGGCTGATCGCCATCGGCCAGGTGGCGAAGAAATACGACCTCTACACCAAGATCACCGGCGGCCAGCGCATCGACCTGTTCGGCGCCCAGCTGCACGAGCTGCCGGACATCTGGGGCGAGCTGATCGCCGCCGGTTTCGAGACCGGCCACGCCTACGGCAAGAGCCTGCGCACGGTGAAATCCTGCGTGGGCAGCACCTGGTGCCGCTACGGCGTGCAGGACAGCGTCGGCATGGCGCTGCGCCTGGAGGACCGCTACAAGGGCCTGCGTGCACCGCACAAGATCAAGTTCGCCGTATCCGGTTGCACCCGCGAATGCGCCGAGGCGCAGAGCAAGGACATCGGCGTGATCGCCACCGACAAGGGCTGGAACCTCTATGTCTGCGGTAACGGCGGCATGCGACCGCGGCATGCCGAGCTGTTCGCCACCGACCTCGACGATGAAGCGCTGATCCGCACCATCGACCGCGTGCTGATGTTCTACGTACGCACCGCCGACAAGCTGCAGCGCACCTCGGTCTGGCGCGAAAGTCTGGAAGGCGGCCTGGACTACCTGAAGGACGTCATCCTCGACGACAGCCTGGGTCTTGCCGCCGAGCTGGAAAGCCAGATGCAGCACGTGGTCGACAGCTACCAGTGCGAATGGGCCAATGCCATCAGCGACCCGGTAAAGCTCAAGCGCTTCCGCACCTTCGTCAACGACGGCCGCGGCGACCCCGACATCCACTTCGTCAAGGAGCGCGGCCAGCGTCGGCCGGTGCGCGCCAGCGAACTTCACCTGATCCCACTTACCCAGGAGGTGCTCTGATGAGCCAGTCCAACGTCGTTCGTCTCGACTTCCGTTCCGCAGCCCCGGCGGCCTGGCAGGCACTGTGCAGCCGTGCCGATCTGGTCGCCAATTCCGGTGTAGTGGCCTGGCACGAAGGCGCCCAGGTGGCGCTGTTCCACCTGCCCGACAACGCCGAAGGCGAGCAGCTGTTCGCCATCGACAATCGCGACCCCAAGTCCGGCGCCAACGTCATCGGCCGCGGCATCGTCGGCAACGTCAAGGGTGAGCTGGTGATCGCTTCGCCGTTGTACAAGCAGCATTTCCGCCTGCAAGACGGCAGCTGCATGGAATACCCCGAACAAAGCCTGCGCGTCTGGCCGGTGCGTCTGGAGGGAGACGAGGTGCAAATCGCCGTTGGCTGATCGCCGCCGTTCACTCGCGCGGCTCACCGCTCCCAAACCGTACCGATCCGCGGGAGCAGCCCTGGCCGCGAACCTGACCTCAATTCGCCAGCAATTCACATCGCTCAGCCAGCGCCCCGCGACCGCCGTCGGGGGCTTGGCCCCTTACTGCCATTCAGAGAGACCGCCATGTCCTACATCATCCCCTCCGAGTTCGTCACCAAGATGGTGGACGCCGGTGAATCGAAGATCTTCATGTCCACCCGCGACACACTGATCCGCGCCTTCATGGCTGGCGCCATCCTCTCCCTCGCAGCGGTGTTCGCCGTGGCCGTGACCGTGCAGACCGGCTCGCCGCTGGTCGGCGCGATGCTGTTTCCGGTCGGTTTCATCATGCTTTACCTGATGGGCTTCGACCTGCTCACCGGGGTATTCATGCTCACTCCGCTGGCCCTGCTCGACCGCCGTCCTGGCGTGACCGTGAGCGGCATTCTGCGCAACTGGGGCTGGGTATTTCTCGGCAACTTCGCCGGTGCGCTGGTGGTTGCCTTCATGATGGCCTTCGTCTTCACCATGGGCTTTTCCACCGACCCGGGGCCGATCGGCGAGAAGATCTCGCACATTGGTGAGGCACGCACACTGGGCTACGCCGAGTTCGGTGCAGCGGGCTGGGCGACCATCTTCCTGCGCGGCATGCTGTGCAACTGGATGGTCTCGATGGGCGTGGTCGGCGCGATGATCTCCACCTCGGTCAGCGGCAAAGTCATCGCCATGTGGATGCCGATCATGCTGTTCTTCTTCATGGGCTTCGAGCATTCGGTGGTGAACATGTTTCTGTTCCCCTCGGCGATGATCATGGGCGGCGACTTCTCGGTGATGGATTACATGCTCTGGAACGAGATCCCCACCGCGCTGGGCAACCTGGTCGGCGGCCTGGCCTTCACCGGCCTGACGCTCTACACCACCCACGTGCGCACCGCACCCAAGCGCACCGTCTACTGACCCTGGAGTGAACGAAGGCCCCGGCTCGCATGCGCGCCGGGGCTTTTGCGCAGATTGAAGATTGAAGATGCCCAGCCAACTCGCCATTTCCCTCGGCCAGCATTCGGACCGCGGACGCAAACCGGCCAACCAGGACTTTCACGGCGCCTGCGTGCCCGCTGACGCCCAGCTCGCCAGCAAGGGCATCGCCATTGCGCTGGCCGATGGCATCAGCAGCAGCGAGGTCAGCCATGTGGCCAGCGAAACCGCGGTGGCGAGCTTTCTTTCCGACTATTTCTGCACATCCGACGCCTGGTCGGTGAAGCAGTCGGCGCAGCGGGTGCTGGTGGCGATCAATTCCTGGCTGCATGCGCAGACCCGCCACAGCCCGCACCGCTATGACCGCGACCGAGGCTATGTCTGCACCTTCAGCGCGCTGGTGCTCAAGTCGGCCAGCGCGCACCTGTTCCACGTCGGCGATGCGCGCATCTATCGACTGCGCGACGGCGGCCTCGAACAACTGACCGAGGATCACCGCGTGCGCGTGTCGGCGGATACCAGCTACCTCGGCCGCGCGCTGGGCATCGACCGGCACCTGGAGATCGACTACCGCACTCTGCCGCTGGCGGTCGGCGATCTGTTCCTGCTCGCCACCGATGGCGTCTACGAGCACATCGGCGCGCGGGAGGTGGCGCAGCTCGTCGCCGAGCATGGCGACGACCTCGACCTGGCGGCGCGCCGGATCGTCGAGCGGGCATTGGCCAACGGCAGCGACGACAACCTCACCGCACAGCTGGTACGCATCGACAGCCTGCCGGAGCAGGCCGTCGACGACGTGCAGCGTCAGCTCGGCGAACTGGCGTTGCCGCCGCTGCTGGAGCCGCGCATGCAGTTCGACGGCTATCGCATCGTTCGCGAGCTGCACATCAGCAGCCGCAGCCATGTGCACCTGGCCGTCGACGAAGCCAGCGGCGCCAAAGTGGTGCTGAAGACGCCGTCGATGGATCTGCGGGGCGACGCGGCCTATCTGGAGCGCTTCCTGCTGGAAGAGTGGATCGCCCGGCGCCTGGACAATCCTCATGTGGTCAAGGCCTGCCCGCCACCGCGGCAGCGCCGCTACCTGTACACGGTGAGCGAATTCATCGATGGCCAGACGCTGGCGCAGTGGATGCTCGACCATCCACAGCCGGACCTGGAAACCGTGCGCGGCATCGTCGAGCAGATCGCCCGCGGCCTGCGCGCCTTCCACCGCCTGGAGATGCTGCATCAGGACTTGCGCCCGCAGAACCTGATGATCGACGCCACCGGCACCCTGAAGATCATCGATTTCGGCTCGACCCGCGTCGCCGGGCTCGCCGAACGCAACGCACCGGGCACGCAGGACAACCTGCTCGGCACCGCCGCCTATACCGCCCCGGAATACTTCCTCGGCGAGGCCGGCACGCCGCGTTCGGATCAGTATTCGCTGGCGGTGATTGCCTATCAGCTGCTCAGCGGTCGCTTGCCCTACGGCGCCGACGTCGCCAGGGCACGCACCACCGCAGCGCAGAAACGCCTGTGCTATCAGCCGCTGCGCCATGCGCAGCGCGATATCCCCGCGTGGATCGACGAAGTGCTGGGCAAGGCGCTGCATCCCGATCCGGCGCGGCGCTATGCCGAGCTGTCGGAGTTCGTCTTCGAGCTGCGCCAGCCCAACCCGGCGTTTCTCAACCGGGCCCGCCCGCCGCTGCTGGAACGCAATCCGCTGCTGTTCTGGAAGGGCCTGTCGCTGCTGCTGGCCGGTACAGTAGTTGCGCTGCTGTTGCGCTAGCTGCGCTGGCGCAACAGTGCCGTGGCACCCTGAGGCTTGCGCGTGTACCAGAACACCCGGCTGACGCCGCGGGTGATCGCCACATAGCCCAGGCGCAGGCTTTCATCGGCCATGGCCTGGTCATAGCTGTTGCGGAAGAAACCCGAGTAGGCATACAGCGCATTGCGCAGCGGGTGCGGCTGCACCGGGGCGCAGTCGTCGACGATGATCGCCACCTCGGCCTGCAATCCCTTGGCACGGTGGATGGTGTAGGCCTTGACCGGCAGCTTGCGGTCCAGCTGCGCCTGAATGGTCCGCAGCGGCTCGTTGCGCCGGCTGAGCAACAGCACTGCGGTGCGTTCGCGGCTTTGCCGTTCGGCCACATGGGCACATTGCGCAGTGATCGCCTCGATCAGCTTCGGCAGGCCCTTGTTCAGCTCGAAACCGGTGATCAGCTTTACCCCGTGGTCGCCGGGCTGCGTCGGCTTGCATGGCCGGCTGGTCTTGGCCTGCTTGAACTGCACGCCGGCCAGCACCGCCTCGCCATCGCGAATCACCGGCTCGATGGAGCGGTAGTTGGTCTCCAGCAGCAGCGTCTCGCTGCCCTTGGCGCCACGCCGCGGGAAGTACTTGTCGAAGTCCATGAACAACTCCGGCGAACTGCCGCGCCAGCCGTAGATCGACTGCCAGTCGTCACCAATGGCCATCAGACTCGGGCCGACCTTCTGTCGCGCCAGCTGGCGATGCAGCGCTTGCAGCCACTGGACGATCTGCGGGGAAATGTCCTGAAATTCGTCGATCAGCAGGTGCTCGAACGGGGCAAGGCTGGCCTGTGGCATATCCGAGCCTGAGCCCAGGCGCTCGGTGAGTTGTTGAAAGGCCTCGTTGAAGGTCATCAGCCCCTGCTCTCGCAACGCCGCTCTGAAGTAGCCATGAAAGCTCACCAGCGCCTCGATGAAATCCTTTTCACGCGCCGCGCACTGCAATCTGGCCGCTTGCAACTGGTCGATGCGAATGCCGATGCTCTCGATAAACCCAGCCTGGGCGTAGAAGGCCTCGTACAGCGGCAGTGGCGTGAACTCGCCGGCCAGGGTGAAGGCA